>Ga0256835_1000271_pt1 | contig 41365 bp, 44 predicted proteins | sample PIR30metaG_FD_185972 | JGI IMG/M metagenome (GOLD analysis project Ga0256835, IMG submission 185972) | Hydrothermal vent microbial communities from East Pacific Rise, Pacific Ocean - PIR-30 | ecosystem: Environmental > Aquatic > Marine > Hydrothermal vents | place: Pacific Ocean: East Pacific...
CACAACTCCCCCCTCAACAACAACGACCCCCTCGACGTCGCCGCCGAGGACATCGCCCACGGCCTGGTGGAGTATTACGAGAGCTACGTGCCCGGTTTCAAGCAGAAAGCGTGCGACAACCTCAAGAACAGCGATTGGAAAGACAACATACCCGACTGGTGCCCCGGCGGCGGTGGAGGGGGCGGAGGGGCCCGAGTTCCGGACATTCACGACGTAACCCCTGCCAGCATCGAGCTCAGCGGCTGGGTGAACGCGCCCTCCGCGCCTTCTGAGAGCGCCGTCGTGGCCTTCAGCAATGTAGGCACCGCCGACCTGGAGGCGACCGTCAGCACCAACTCGCCGGTGGCCGACGTGGGTCCGCCGAACGTCTACCCGGCGGGCACGGCAGCCCCGCTGTCGGGAAGCCGGCATTTGGTGCTGCCTCCTGGAGAGCGTGCGCATGTGGAAGTAAGCCCCTCATGTTCCGAAGAGGGCGACTTCACCTCCGAGGTGACGATTAATAGCAACGACCCCGACGAGCCCGAGGTCGTTATACCTATGACGGTGCATTGCCGTAATGGCCCTAATATTTACATATTAGGTTATGACATTAATAAACAAACATTTTATACGACAGATGAAGATGGAAATTGGTTCTATATCCCTGAATATACTGCTGTTAATTACTGGCTTGATGCAGATGCTGGTTGGAAAGCGCTAAATAACCCCACTCCTTCGTTCGGCATCTTCACCTGGGGAGGGGGCGAGACGCCCCTGGAGTTCTGGTTTGAAACCCCTTCCTGGCTAGAGCTGTTTCCGGGCAGCGGTGAGCTTTACGAAGAGGACTACCTATCCATTAGTGACATCGAGGCCAGGGGCCATTGCGACGGCGCCGAGGAAAAGAACGGCTTCATCGTCGTGCACTCCAACGACCCTAATCGGCCTGAAGTAAGCATCCCTGTGCGTTTGATGTGCGGCTACCTTCAGGTAGAGCTGGATCCCGCTACGTACAACCAACTGGACGACCCCCCATCAGAACTATGCAAGCATTTTAAAGCGCATGTCACTGTGTTGGGTGCCGATCACTTGCAAGAGCTTTATTTAGATATCATTAACACAAGTGAAGCCGATGGGGGGTTCACTCCGGTGGGAATAGAATATGAACCTCCATTCGTTGGTTACATTATTGCAAACGACGACTGGAGCGCCAGCCGCCATGGCTTGTTGCCAATTTACTGGTCATGGGATGATTTTCCGACGTTAAACGTTTATTCCTGGACGAATACTTGTGTTTATGAGCCTGGTGTTTACAATATCAATAATTTTTGGTTTTATCCATTCGTCCTTAAAGAGGCGGGAAGTATATCCATCGAAAATAATCAGTTCCCAGGTATTGTCTATAATGCTGCTGAAATGTGCGACGATAACGGTAACAACTGCGCCCCCATGCAAGCGAGGCACCGCATAGAAGACGAAGGCCGTCCCACGCGCGAGCTCGAACTCGACTTTGGGGAGTGGAAATGGAGCGCTCATACTTTTACTCAAGGTTATAAATATTATGTAGAATATTTGCTTAATGATGTTGTTGTCATAACAAATAGTCACCATGTAGCAGCTTTTTTAGATCCCTATAAAATTAAATATTGTTCGGGTTTCGCCAAGCTTGGCAGTGGCAGCTTGCGCAAACGGGATGGCACTAGAATAACCATCCCGGACATGCCCTACAATGTTTTCTGGGGTCAGGTTATAGATTATATTGAAAAAGATCATTATTCAGTAGTAGTAGAAACAATTGCTGGAGCGTGGTGCTACGATCCCCCGCCCCGTGAGGACTCGGGAGCCGCCCATGCGAAAACTTTTAACATTCATGACCTAATGAAGGACCCCTGGAATGGTGCGAGCCCCCACTGGGTACCCGGAGAAGAACTTTTCTGCCTATCGGATTGCAAAGGCTATCAACTCCGGCGTGAGGGGCCGGAGAGCCGTTAACGTTTAAGACAAGAAAGCTGACCTACTCTGGCACCCCCCACCCCGGCCCGGCGACCGACGACAAAGATATTCGTGGTTTCCTCTATAGAGCCGCCACTCACTTCTCCCGAGAAATTAGCAAAAACGCTTCACGGGGATACCGTTGTATCCGAAGGCGCCGCTTCGTCAGGCTCCTGAAGCTCTGGGGCAGTTGCTGCGGCGCCACCTCCTCTTTCCATCAGCAAACGCTTATGCTCGATCGATGCGAAGGTGGTGAAACCTGGCGCCTCAGGTCGCTCGGGTCACATCGCGGCGACGAAGCCGCCTTCGCAGACGACGCCGTCCGGCGTTGCCCGGGACTCGATGATCGGTGCGAGCGTCCTCGCCTTCGCGTTCGGCATGGGCATGGGAACGTGTGGTGACTCTCCCGCCGCGCCTTGGCGGACGTAAAACACCGCGGCGAGCGCCGGGTCCTCACTGGCAGTCCGCCGACCTCGCCCGTCCCTGCGCCCGCCGCCGAACCGGCTCCCGTTCACTTCCACCTCCCCGCGCAGCGGGGCGGCCTTTTCCGTATCCCCGGCGATGATGAACCGTGAAGGGGGAACCGTTATGCCAGGTAAGAGCCGTTGACCGTGTCGCGCCTCACGCTCGCAAGCCTGGCAGCCGCTCGCGCAGCAGCGCCGCGGGCGAAGCGTTCGAGCACACGCATACGCTCGGCCTTGCCGGGCCGGCTCTTTCTCGTGTGCGCTGCGGGCAGCTTGACTTAGTGAGGGTGGAGTTGTGCCGGTCTTGAATTTTGTTGTTTTTACAAGGGCTCAACCGCATTTCTCCATAACCTAGCCACTGGCTGACTGCGATCCCATAAAGTCATTGCCGCCCGCGCCCCGGGACGTATCACCCCCCATGGCGCGGCCTCCCGATGCCAGCCCAGGAATGCGGCCGGAGCATGAGTGAAGGCTTCCAGTGCCTGGTCGAGGGAAACTCCGCGGATCCCTGGCAGGGGGTGGTCCTGTGCGAGCGAGAGGGCCTCGGCGGGATCGGGCGGCGCCACGGGCGCGTCGGAACCGAGCAGCAGACTCACGCCCGGTAGCGCTGCGAACGCCCCCCAGCGGTAGGCCTCACGGGCGCGGCCCGGGCCCAGCCGCTCGATCGCCGCGCGGTCGTCGCGCGCGTGCTGGGGCTGCACCGAGAGCGCAAGGCCCGCCAGCCGCGGCAGGTCTGCGTCCACAACGTGCTGTACGTGCTCGACGCGCATGCGTTCGCGCACGGGCAGCCCGCGAGCCTCGAGCCGCTCCACCAGGTCGAGCAGCTCGCGCAGTGCGCGCGAACCGATGGCGTGCCACACAGGCGCGAAACCGCGCGCGAGCGCTTCCGCCACCTCCTCGTCGGCCTGGCGCGGGTCGTCGAGCGGCATTCCATGCCCCCCGTCCGGGTAGGGCGCGAGCATCCAGGCGGTACGGCTCGTGAGCGCACCGTCGGCGAAGTACTTGACACCGAATACGTGAAGGCTTTCTCCTATCTTTTCCGGCGACCACGAGGGTGCCTGCTCCCGCCGCTCCGTCCAGGCGACCCGCAGGGGCAGCCTACCGGAGCGGGCGAGCTCGCGAATCCAGCGGCTCGCCTCGGGAATCTCACCCATGGCGTGCACCGCCACGAAGCCGCGCCTCGCCAGGTCCTCGAGCCCCCGCATCAGATCGTCGCGCGTCGGCCGCGGCAGCGCCTCGCGGAGTCGCCCTACCGCGCGCTCGAGCAGATAGCCCGTGGGCCTGCCGTCGGCGTCGCGCAGAAAGCGCCCTCCTTCGGGGTCGGGTGTCTGCGGCCCGATGCCGGCGGCGGCCAGCGCCCGCCGGTTCACCCAGGCGCCGTGTAGGTCGCGGGACTCGAGAAAGACCGGGTGCTGCGGCGCCGCCGCGTCGAGCAGGTCGGCCTCGGGGTAGGCGTCGAAGACGTAACCCCCGCCCAGGATCCACGCGCCCGCTGGCGCCTTGGCCGCGGCTGCCGCGACCCGGCGAGCCACGGCGTGCGGGTCGCGCTCGCCGCGCAGGTCTAGGTGGGCGAGGGCCAGCCCCCACGCCAGCGGGTGGGCGTGGCTTTCGTGCAACCCCGGAGTGATCCAGTCGGCCTGGACGCGCGGCTCCGCGGGGTAACGCACCCGCAGGTCGGCGGCCTCCCCTACCGCGACCACGCGGTCCCCCCGGACGGCGACCGCCGACGCCCGCGGGCGCTCGGGGTCGAAGGTCCAGACCCTGCCCAAAATCAACACGCCTTCAGCCTACCGCCTATACTGAGGGGCGTGAGGCGGTACGTCTACAAGGGAAAAATCCTCGCCCTGGCCATCGAGGACGGCCGCTGGGAGATCGTGGAGCACAAGGACGCGGTCGCCCTGCTAGTCCAGGATCCCGACCGCGGCGTGCTCTTCGTGCGCCAGTACCGCCCCGCCGTGGCGACGCACACCCTCGAGATCCCCGCCGGGCTGATCGAGCCGGGGGAGGAACCGGAGGCGGCGGCCTTACGCGAGCTCGCCGAGGAAGCGCAGCTTGGTGGGCGTCTGGAGAAGCTGGCCGAGTTCTACGTCAGTCCCGGCTTCACCGACGAGAAGACCTACCTCTTCCGCGTCCACGAGCCCGTGCCCGCGTCCGGCACCCCCGACGCCGACGAGGAGCTGGAGATAGTCTGGCGCGACCCCGCCGAGGTATTGGAAGCGGTGCGGAGCGGCCGCGTGCAGGTCAGCGCCTCGACGATGGTGGGCCTGCTCTTCGCCCTGGGGGCCGCGTGATCATCGCCGCCGCCCCGGGCGACGTTCCCCCGGGACCCAAGGTGGTCGCCGTCGGATCCTTCGACGGGGTGCACCTGGGCCACCAGAGCCTGCTCGCACGGGCGCGCACCCTCGCCCACGAGGCTGGCTGGCCGCTGCTCGTCTACACCTTCGACCCGCCGACCAAGGTCTTCGTCCGCGGGGTGGGCATGCTCTCGACGCTCAGCGAAAAACTGGATCTGCTTGCACAGCAGGGAGTGGACGTGACCCTGGCCGTACCCTTCGACGAGGCCTTCGCCGCCCGTGACCACGAGGCCTTTCTGGACGACCTGCGCCGGCTCGAGGCGGGTCGCATCGTCGTGGGTGAGGACTTCGCCTTCGGCCGCGGCCGCACGGGGCGGCCGCCCGACCTTGAGGCCGTCGCCCCTACGCTGACCATCCCCCTCCTCCACCTCGGCGGGGAGCCGGTTAAGAGTACGCGCATCCGCGAGCTGCTGGAGACGGGCGAGGTGGAAGCGGCGCGGCACCTGCTGGGCCGTTCCTACAGCGCTCGCGGCATCGTGCGCAAGGGCGAACGGCTAGGCCGCAGACTGGGCTTCCCCACCGCCAACGTCGAGACCGCCCCCGGTAAGGTGCTGCCCCGGGGGGTTTTCGCCGCCGAGGTAGAGACCGCCGATGGCGGCTATCCGGCGGTGGTGAACGTGGGCACCCGCCCCACCCTGAACGGTGGAGATCTCCGCTTCGAAGCTCATCTCATCGGCTTCTCCGGCGAGCTTTATGGACACGAACTGCGCGTTACCTTTCTCAAGCGACTGCGCGGCGAACACCGGTTCGCTGACCTGAAAGCGCTGCGGGCGCAGATCGCCCGTGACCTGGAGGCGGCCCGGGCGTTCTTTCATCTCTAACGCCGCCCGCCGCCGCCCGGTAAGCTGGGGGCGATGAACACCGACCTCTCGCTAGCCGACTGCCCGGGGGGGGACCGGCTCGCTGCGCTCAGCCGCGTAGCCGAAGCCCTGGCGCAGACCTTCGACCCCGTCGAGGTTCTCGAGCGCGGGGTGGAGGCCTTGATCGTATCCACCGGCGCGGTCTGCGGCGAAGCCTATCAGGTCGGCCCCGACGGTCTCGAGTTAGGTGTGGTGCGCGGCTGCCGCGGCGTCTGCCCCTTCAAACAACGGCTTGAGCGCGTGGCCGCGACCGCGGCGCGCCGGGCCGAGCCGGTGCGCGAAGGCCCGCTCGTCGCGCTGCCGGTGCTGGGGGCGAACGGGGTGCGCGGGGTCTTCGGCCTAAGTCTCGCGGAGGAGGCCGCAGGCGTGGACGGCTGCTTCTTGAGCGCCGTCGGCCACCTGACCGCGCTCGCCCTCGACCACGCCGAGCTGGTGCGCGAGCTGGAGCGGCGCGAGGCCCAGCGAGTGCGCCTCCTGCGCAAATGGCTGGGTGCTCAGGAAGAGGAGCGTCGTCGCGTAGGGCAGGCGCTGCACGACGAGGTGGGGGGTATCCTCACCGGAGCGCTGCTGGCCCTACGTCTCGCCGAGAACGACCCCGCCCAGCTAGACGAGGTGCGGCGGGTCCTAGGCCAGGCTCTGGAGGAGGTGCGGCGGCTCTCGCGGGAACTGCGCCCCGCCGCCCTCGACGACTTGGGACTCGAGCACGCCCTGAAGCGGCACCTGCGCGAGTTCGAGGCGCGCACCGGCCTGCGGGTGCGCGCCCGTCTCGCGCCCCCGCCGCTCGACCGCCCGGCACAGATCGCGCTCTTCCGCATCGTGCAGGAGGCGCTGACCAACGTGGCCCGGCACGCGAAGGCGCGCGAGGTTCTGGTGCGCCTCGAACCCTCGGGAACAACGCTGGTGCTGGAGATTCGCGACGACGGCCGCGGTTTCGAGCCCACCGCCGCCTCGGGCACCCTGGGACTCGCCGGTATGCGGGAACGGGCCGAACAGCTCGAGGGGCGCTTCCATATCGAGACCGCCCCGGGTGCGGGCACGCGCATCGTCGTGGAGGTGCCGCTTGAAGATCGCGCTGATTGAGGACCACGCCATCGTTCGCAGCGGCCTCAGGCTGCTGCTAGAGCGCGGCGGTCACGAGGTGGTGGGCGAGTACGCGCGCGCCGAAGACGCCCTCGCCGCCCCCGGCGCGCCCGACGTCTACGTCCTCGACCTCAACCTGCCGGGGATGAGCGGTATCGAGGCGCTGCCGCTACTGGCGCGCCGCGCCAAGGTGCTGGTGCTTTCGATGCACGAGGAGGCCGTCTACCTGAGCGAGGCCTTCAAGCGCGGAGCCAGCGGCTTCCTCAGCAAGCGCGCCGCCGATCTGGCGCTGCTCGATGCCCTCACGGCGCTCGGGCGCGACGAGCGTTACCTGCACCCCGACCTGGCCGCGCGTCTGGCAGAGTACGTGGCCGAACCAGGGCCCGAAGTGCTCTCCCGGCGTGAACGCGACGTCCTCGCTGGCCTGGCCCGCGGGCTGGAGCTCAAAGCGGTTGCCGCAGAGCTGGGCATCAGCCCCAAGACCGCGGCCACCTACAAGGCGCGCGCTCTCGCCAAGCTGGGCCTGAAGCGCTCGCAAATAGCCCGCTGGGCCCGCGAACACGGCCTCGTCACGGGCGAAACCTCCTAGTTATTCTTAGGCCATCCGCTGTCGGCGGCGCACCGACAGCTCCGTCCAATCCGTCCTGACCTGGCATGCGCGCGGGGCTGCCACCCTGTGGATAGGGAGGCAGCATGGAATGGATCGGCCTGATCGCCGCCGCCACGTTCCGCTCGCCAGGCAAGGCGCTCGAGCGCGACCTGCAAAGCGGAAGCCTGCAGACCGCGCTGGAGGCGCTCGCGGATCAGTACGACCTGCCCCCGCCCCGGCTGCCCCGGGTGTCTCTATCCGACCTGCAGTCCGCCTACGTTCGCCTTTTCGCGGCCAACCCCGAGGGGCTGCCCGCGCCGCCCTACGCGGGCTACGCGCTGGAGGGACGGCTCATGGGCGAGGCCCAGGAGGCGCTCGAGGCCTTCTACAACGAACACGGCCTGGCCCCTCAAGAAGACTGGCGCGACCTCCCGGATCACCTGGCGGCGCTGGGCGAGGCCATCGCGCTGCTCTCCGGGACCAGGCCCGAAGCCGCCCGCGCACTGGCGCTGGGCTACCTGAAGCCCTGGCTCGAGCGCTATGCGGAGGTCGTGAAACGCGAAGATTCTACCGGTTTCTACGCGACCGTGTGCACGTTGCTCAAAAACGTTTTGGAGGCGGAAGATGAAGCTCGATCGTAGACGGTTTCTAGGCTTGAGTGCGGCCAGCGTGGGCGCCGTGGCGTTCGGCGGCCGCGCCGCGGCCCTGCAGGCCCCCTGGGCGGTGCCACGGAAGTGGTACGACGGCGAGGTCCGCACCGTTTTTTCTTACTGCGAAAACTGTTTCTGGAAGTGCGGCATCACGGTCAAGGTGGAAGGCGGCCGGGTGCGCAAGATAGACGGGCAGAAGCAGAATCCCAAGTCGCGCGGCCGCCTCTGCCCGCGCGGCCAGGCGGGCGTGGCCCAGCTCTACGACCCCGACCGCCTCAAGCGGCCGCTTATCCGCGTTGATGGTAGCGAGCGAGGCGAAGGCAAGTACCGCGAAGCCAGCTGGGAAGAGGCCCTCGACTACGTAGCCGAGCGGATGCTGAAAATAAAGGAGCAGTACGGCCCCGAGGCCGTCGCCTGGTTCGGTCACGGCAGCGGCGACAGCTGGTTCGTGGAGTACCTGCCCGCCGCCTGGGGCAGCCCCAACGCCGCCAAGCCGGCGGTGAGCATCTGCACCGCCCCCCGGGAGACCGCCAGCCAGTGGACCTTCGGCCGCCCCATCGGCGGCCACGAGCCGGTGGACTGGACCGAGAGCCGCTACATCGTCCTCATCGGCCACCATATCGGCGAGGATACCCACAACACCCAGCTCCAGGACTTTTCCGAAGCCCTCAGGCGCGGCGCTGAACTGGTGGTGGTGGATCCGCGGTTCTCCACCGCCGCCTCCAAGGCCCACCGCTGGCTGCCCATCAAACCGGGTACCGATCTGGCGCTGCTGCTCGCCTGGATCCACGTCCTCATCAAGGAGAACCTCTACGACCGCGACTATGTGCAGAAGTACGCCGTCGGCTTCGAGGAGCTGGCCGTTCACAGCAACAAGCACACCCCCGAGTGGGCCGAAGAGATTACCGAGATCCCGGCCGAGACGATCCGCACCGTCGCCCGCGAGATGGCCGCGGCCGCGCCGCGGGCGGTGCTGCCGCCGGGTCGCCATACCGTCTGGTACGGCGACGACACCCAGCGGATGCGCGCGGTCTACATCCTCAACGCGCTGCTGGGCAATTACGGCATGCCCGGAGGCTTTTACCTCGCCAAAAAGCCCTATCTGGAGAAGTACCCCCACCCGCCCTTCCCGCTCGAGCCAGCCGCCGGCGGCTGCAGCGGCTCGTCGGGGGGCGAGGAAGAGGTGCCCGAGGGTTTCAAGCCGCGAGCCGACAAGGGCAAGTTCTTCGCCAAGACGACGGCCATTCAGGAGCTCATCGAGCCCATGCTCAGCGGGGAGCCCTACCCCATTCGCGGCCTCGTCTGCTACGGCACCAATCTCTTCCACTCCATCCCCAACGTGCCCCGCACCAAGGAGGCGCTGAAAAAGCTCGACCTCTACGTCGCCATCGACGTGCTGCCGATGGAGCACGTGATGTGGGCCGACGTGATCCTGCCCGAGTGCACTTACCTCGAGCGCTACGACGACCTCGTCGCCATTGCCCACAAGACTCCCTTCGTCGAGCTGCGCCAGCCGGCGGTCGAACCCCTGTGGGACACCAAGCCGGGCTGGTGGATCGCCCGCGAGCTTGGGCTGCGGTTGGGGCTGGAGAAATACTTCCCCTGGAAGGACGTCGAGGAATACCTGGACACCCGCCTGCAGCTAATCGGCTCGAGCCTGGAGGAGATGAAGCAGAAGGGCACGCTGATCCAGCGCGGCCGTCCCTACCTGAAGGACTGGGAACGCCGCCGCCGCAATCCCTTCGGCACCCCTTCGGGCAAGATCGAGCTTTACTCCAAGACCTTCGCCGAACACGGCCTCGACCCGCTCCCCGACTACACCCCGCCGATGCCGGTTCCCCAAGGCTTCTACCGCTTGCTCTACGGCCGCACCCCGGTGCACAGCTTCGCCAAGACCCAGAACAACTGGGTGCTGATGGAGCTGAAGCCCGAAAACGAGGTCTGGATCAACCGCGAGGAAGGGCGGTCTCTCGGGCTGCGGCACGCTGAGTACGTCTGGCTCGAGAACGACGCCGGCGTGCGCGAGGGCCCGGTGCGGGTGCGGCTGACCGAGCGCATCCGCCGCGACTGCGTCTACCTGGTGCACGGCTTCGGGCACAAGGGGCGGGGGGTGCGCCTGGCCTACGGCCGCGGCGCTTCGGACAACGCCCTGCAGACGCGGTACGTCCTCGATCCCATCTCGGGGGGCGCGGCGCTGCGCAACAACTTCGTCAAGGTCGTAAAGGGCGCCCCCCGGCCGCAGCGGAAGCGGATCGGGCAGCTCGTCCGCGAAAGGAGGCTCTAGATGGCCCGCTACGCGATGCTCATCGACCTGGCGGCCTGCGTGGGCTGCGCCGCCTGCGCCGCCGCCTGCGTCCTCGAAAACGAGGCGCCGCCGGGGCACAACCGGCTCTGGATCCGGCAGCGCGAACTCGGCGCCTTCCCCGACGTCACCGTGGAGTACCGCCCCGAGCAGTGCCTCCACTGCGAACACCCGCCCTGCGTGCCCGTCTGCCCCACCGGGGCCAGCCACCAGACCGAGGACGGCCTGGTACTGGTACGCGCCGAGCGCTGCATCGCCTGCGCCGCCTGCATCGCCGCCTGCCCCTACGATGCCCGCTTCATGAACCCGGCGGGCTACGTAGACAAGTGCACCTTCTGCGAGCATCGTGTCGCCCGGGGCGAGGATCCCGCTTGCGTGGAGACCTGCCCCACGGGCTGCCGCGTCTTCGGCGACCTGGACGACCCGGAAAGCCCGCTCCACGCCTGGCTTACCGAAGCCAAGCGGGTGGACGTGCTCCGGCCCGAGATGGGCACCGCGCCCAAGCTGCTCTACCTGAACACGCCCTCGAAGCGCGGGCTTGCCAACCACGAAAGTGAGGTGGAGTCATGACCACGTTCTACGGCCTTCCCGGAGCCGAGGCCTTTTGGCACTGGACGACGCTGGTGCACTTCCTCCTCGTCGCCCTCGCCGGGGGTACGGCTTTCTACACCGCGGTCCTGGGGATTCGGCGGTCAGAGTCGGCGCGCGGTCTCGCCTGGCTAGCGCTGGCCTTCATAGTCCTGGACCTCTTCATGCTCTGGGCCGAGTCACCTGCGCGCTTCCGCTTCAGCCACGTATGGCTCTTCCTGAGCTTCGAACCCGCCTCGGCGATCTGGTGGGGCGCCTGGGGACTGGCGACGAGCGCGCTGATGCTGCTGCTCCTCGCGCTCGGCCTGGGGCCTGCGCGCTTCTGGGCGGGAGTGCTCGCCCTGTCGAGCGCCGTCGTGCTCGCCTATCCGGGCTACGCCCTGGCCGCGAATGCGGCGCGCCCCCTGTGGGACCACCTGCTCCTCGCCTTCTTCCCCGCCAGCGGACTGCTGCTGGCGCTGGCCGTGCTCGTCTGGCTGCGACCGGCGGAGGAGGCGGCGCCCTGGCTGCAGGTCGCGGCGCTCGCGAGCCTGGCCCTCGCCGCCCTTTACCCGGTGGCTCTCGCCAGCGGCGGCGCCGACGCACGGCTGGCCTTCGCGCTGTGGCTGCGCGGCTGGGGCTGGTTCCTGCTGGGCGGCCTGCTCCTCTTCCTTGCCGCCTTCCTGGCGCGGCGGGTCCCGGCGCTCGCGGGGGTCTGCGCGCTCGCTGGCGCCTTCGTATTGCGCAGCTGGATCGTGGAGCAAGGGCAACACTCGCTGTTCGTACACGGCTTCTAGGGGCGAGGCCCCCTGAGCAAATACGTTGGAGGTGAGTCATGAAAAAAGCAGTATGGATCGGCATCATCGGCTTGATTTCGCTCGGAGCTTTCGCGCAAACCCAGGCGGTGAACACCGCCGCCGCCGAAGCGGTCATTCAGGTCATCAAGGAAGTCAGCACCCAGCACTGGGGCTTCATTACCCCGGACAAGGCGGCCGACTTCATCGACGACGTGAACCCCTTTATCCTCGACGTGCGCATGCCCAAGGAATGGGACGAAACGGGCGTTATCCCCGGCGCGGTCACGATTCCGCTGACCGAACTCGACCAGCACCTGGCTGAACTTCCGCCGCTCAACAAACCAATCCTGGTCTACTGCAAGGCGGGCGCGCGCGGGCAATACGCCCTCACCTACCTGAAGGTTCTGGGCTACAAGAACGTCAAGAACCTCAAGGGCGGCATCACCGCCTGGATCAACGCGGGCTTCGAGGTCGCCAAGAAGTAGCGAATGGGGTTCCCTACCCTAGCCCGCCGCCTCGCGCGGCGGGCGGTCTTTGGTGTCGCCGGCCCACTCCACGGCCTCGCGGCCGCCGTCGAAGCGCAAGAGCGCGGCCAGCCGGGCGCGCGAGTAGACCCGGTGCGGACGCTCGGGAATGAATGCGGTGACGATGTCGACCCAGCGGGGTTTGGCGTACTCGAGCACCACGTGCAGCGGCAGCTTGACGCGCCCACCAAAGACCATGTACCCGAGCACCAGCATGCGAGCGTCCTCTGGATAGACGGCGAGCTCGCGACCCCAGCGCAGGGCGGTGAGCACGTCGCGCTCTAGAAAACCCTCCTGAAGCATGTGCTGGGCGACGTGGGGGCCCAAGCGGTAGCGTCCACCCTCGATGTGCTCGAGCAGAGTGTGCAGCCTGCGAATTTTAGGCATTGCCCTCCCCCTACTTGCAGTCTACCAAGCCCCGCCCTTGCGGGCGGCGATGACCGCGCCATAGACCGCTTCGGCTCCGCCCCCGCGCAGGGCGCGCTCGACCGCGCGGAAGGTGGCCCCGGTGGTCCAGACGTCGTCGACGAGCAACCAGCGGCGGTGTTCTAGTTCGCGCCGCAGATAGAATGTTCCGGGTTTCATGCGAGCGCGTTCGTCGCGGCGGCGACGGGTCTGGCTTACGGTATAGCGCCTGGCGATGACAGCGAGGTAAGGGAGGTCGAGCCGCTCGGCGATCTGCCGCGCCAGCAACTCGGCGGGGTTGTAACCGCGCAGCATGGCCCGCCACCAGGTGGTGGGAACCGCGGTCACCGCCTCCAGCTGCCAGCCAGACTCACGCACGCCCGTAGCCAGCAGATCGGCGATCGGTGGCGAAATGCGGCGACCTCCTTTGAACTTGAGTGCCCGCACCGCCCCGCGGAGCTCGCGATAGCTTCCCAAAAAGACGAGGTTCTGCCAGCGCCGGGGGCGCAGACGTTCGCTGCAGCCGCGGCAGATTCCTGGAGCGTCGAGCGACCCCCCGCAGACCGGACAGTGCGCCCCCAACCACCTCTCAACCTCCACGCTTCGCCCCTTTCCGGTTGCGGCTGGATTGGCAAACTCTGGATGCCGCCGCCACGTTCATGCATCAAGTTTATAAGTCCATTTTTCCCGGAGCAAGGCAACAGAAAGGCTTAGGAGCCCGGAAAGAGCACCGCTTTTACACCTTCACCGCGCTCGAGTAGCTCGAATGCCTCTGCATAATCTTGCATCGCAAAGCGGTGGGTAACGAGCGGCTCGAGGTCCACGCGGCCGCTGTAGATCAGGCCGCTGCCCTGGTACCAGGTCTCGTAGAGGCGGCGTCCGGCGATACCCACGGCGGTGATGCCGCGCATTACCAGCTCGCCCGCCAGGTCGAAGCGGATGGGGTCGGAGGGAATGCCCAGGATGCGCGCCTCGCCCCCGGGCGATAGGGCCTGCAGTCCCTGGTGGATGGCCCGTTCGTTGCCCGAAAACTCGAGCAACACCTCCACCCCGCGGCCGCCGGTCAACTCGCGCACGACCTGCAGCGGGTCCTCCTCACGGACGTTCACCACCCGGTCGGCGCCCATGCGCCGCGCGAACTCCAGGCGGTAGGGCTGCAGGTCGGTGGCCACCACCAGCGTGGCCCCGCTGGCGCGCGCCACCGCTATGGCCATCAGTCCGATCGGCCCCGCTCCGGTGACGAGGACGGTCCTACCCTCGACACCCACGCCCGAGTAGACTGTGTGAACGGCGTTGCCAAAGGGCTCGAGCACCGCGGCGATCTCCCACGGGAGGTCGGGCGGATTTACCCAGGCGTTCTCCGCGGGCACGGTCGCGTACTCGGCGAAGCCGCCGTCGATGTCCACCCCCAGGATGCGGGTGTTCTGACAGATGTGCCCCTTGCCGGTGCGACAGGGGTAGCAGGTATGGCAGACCACGTGGCTCTCCAGACTCACGTGGTCGCCCACCCTCGGAGTGGTGACGCCCGGGCCTACCGCCTCGACTACACCGGCGAACTCGTGGCCGGTGATCACCGGAGGTCTCAGCCGGCCGGCGGCCCAGTGGTCCCAGCGCCAGATGTGCAGGTCGGTGCCGCAGATCGAAGCGGCCCTCACCTTGACGAGGATCTCGCCGGGTCCGGGCTGGCGCACGTCTACCTCACGCAGCGTCAGGCCGGGCGCGGGGGTTTCCTTGACGATGGCTTTCATTCTGGACTCAGACTATCACGCGCCCCCTATAATGAGCGTGAAATACGAGGTGATGCATGGCTGGACATAGCAAGTGGGCCCAGATAAAACGCAAGAAGGCGGCCAACGACGCCAAGCGCGGCAAACTGATCACCAAACACATGCGCGCCATCGCAGCGGCGGCGCGCTCGGGCGGCGGCCCCGACCCCGCCGGCAACGTGCAGCTGCGCAACGCCATCGAAGCCGCCAAACGCGACGACGTGCCCACCGACAACATCGAGCGCCTGCTCGCCAAGCTGCGCGGCGAGGGTGAAGGAGCCACCCAGTACGAAGAGATCGTCTACGAAGGCTACGCCCCCGGCGGCGTCGCCCTGCTCGTATTCGCCCTCACCGACAACCGCAACCGCACCGCTGGCGAGGTACGCCACGTCTTCAGCAAGCACGGCGGCTCGCTCGGCGCCAGCGGCGCGGTGGCCTGGCAGTTCGAGCGTAAGGGCATGATCGTGCTGCCCGACACCGGCGAGGCGGCCCAGGAGGCGGCCATCGAGGCGGGCGCCGAGGATCTGGAAGAGGCGGACGGGGTACTAGAGGTCTACACCGACCCCACCGAAGTCTACGCGGTGGCGCGCGCCCTCGAGGAGGCCGGCTTCAAGCCCGATGAGGTCGAGATCACCATGATCCCGCAGAACACCGCGGCGCTACCCGCAGAAGAGGCGCAAAAGGTGCTGCGCATGATCGAGGCGCTGGAGGATCTGGACGACGTGCAGAACGTCTACTCGAACCTGGACCTTGAAGGCGTCGTGGCCTGAATCGTGATCGTCCTGGGCGTCGATCCCGGCATCAGCAACCTGGGCCTGGGCGTCGTCGAAGGCGACGGCGCCCGGGCCCGCTTCCTGCACGCCGAGCTCGTACGCACCCGCCACGGGGACCCGGCGGCGGCGCGGGTACACACCATCTACCGGGCGGTCACGAGCGCCATCGCCGAACACCGTCCCGAGGCGGTCGCGGTGGAGGCGCAGTTCTTCTACCGCCAGAACGAGCTCGCCTACAAGGTAGGCTGGGCGATGGGCGCGGTCTTTCTGGCTGCGGGGCAGGCTGGGCTCGAGGTCTTCCAGTACGGGCCCATGGAGGTCAAGCGCGCCCTGGTGGGCACCGGCCGCGCCGATAAGCGCCAGGTAGCCTTCATGGTGCGGGCGCTGCTAGGCCTAAAGCAGACACCCGCGAGCAGCCACGCCGCCGACGCCTTGGCCGTGGCCCTCACCCACCTGGCTCACCTGCGCACCGGCACCACGTCTCGCGTTTGACCCCCCGTTGCGGGGTAGCGAGGGGTATCGAAAACGATTAAATTATTAAAAACGAAACGGAGGTAGGCATGAAACGATCCGCAACGATGTTGGCCGCACTCCTTCTGGGCGTCGTGCTCGCGCAGGGGGTACGCACGGTGGGAATGGGCGGCGTCACGCTTCCGGGGCCCTGGGCCGCCGATCTCAACCCTGCGTACCGTGTCTATCCTGCTGAACGGTACGGAACCGCAGGAGGCCTGTCGCTACCGCTCGGCCTCATCAACCTGGCCCTTCGTCCCAGTACGAGCCCGCTCTATTATTTCACCGATCGCAACGTATTTAAAACCAACTTTGATCTATTGGCTTTTTACGATCAGCTCCGCCACCCGTTCGAGTTTCTCATCAATCCGCCGTCCAGCCCTTCGGAGATCGTCTTTCACGTAAGCGCCGACAGCATTACCGTTACCGACGGCCAGGGCAATCCTATCAATTTCAAGAATTATCGCGCTGCGGGCGGCGGTGCGGGCGGTTCGCACACTCCCTTCTTCCACTTTGACATCGCCACCGGCGTTCCCGGCTTGCAGCTAACCACCGGCGCCTTCGTAGAGACGGGCGGCTTAGCCCTCGAACCCGACGATCGGCTGCTGGTCGACCTCGCCGATGGCAACCTGCAGGCCAACACCACGTACACCATCGAACTGACCGGAAAGGGCGCCGCCGGCCTAACGCTCGGGCTGGGTTACGCAGCCGACCTCCCTTCCATCCCCGGCTTCGACGGAACAATCTACTTCGGCGTTCTGCTGCAGGGCTTTTACGGGCTCCTCTACGGTGACAGTTCCGTTACCGCCAGTACCACCACGGACGCCAACGGCGTTCCCGGGTCGGTTGGCTACGTTACCAACTTTTTTTACGTATATCCAGGAAACGGTTACGGCCTTGGCGGCAAACTGGACTTCGGTGTGGCGGTAGACTACGCGGGCGGCACTTACGGCCTTGGTTTGCGCAATATCTACGCCTTCGAGACCTGGAGCGGCCACCGCCTCGTTACCGATGAAAACAGCGTGGTCATCAGCGATGGTCCGGAAACGTTGACGAGCTCTCGATTCGCCCCGAAACTTTATGCCAGCGCCGCCTACCTGCAAACATTGGATGAGGGTGAAATCCTCCTTGGAGCCGACCTGAACTTCGCCGGCGGGGGGCTGAGCGCCCATGCAGGACTGGAGTACCGCTACGATATTTTCCGTCTGCGCGGGGGTCTGGGCTACGAAGAAGGTTTGCGTCTCGGACTCGGCGCTGGCGCTCTCTTCGGTCCCGTTAGCCTGGACCTGGCCCTGAGCACCCATAACGCCCCCTTCACCGGACAAACCGTGTTCGGACTCGCCACCAGTCTGGGGCTGCACTTTTAGGAGGGACGATGAAACGCTGGATCGTACTCGCAACTTTGCTCGCGGCGCTTAGCGCTTGCAGCGGCCGGACCGTGGTCACGGCCGAAGTGGACGTACTTTCATTCCTGGATGTAAGCAGCCTCGATCAGGAACTCACCGTTCCAGGGTTTATTGAAGTCTACGTCCCCGACGCCGACGACAACCTCGTCACCCCCGATGGGGGCTACCTGGTGAAGAGCGTCCCCCTGCTCGACCGGCTGGTCGGTTTCGGCGTGCGTGTCGAGATAGAGCTCGAAAACACCGGCTCGGGTCAGCTGGAAATATTGGCTTCCTTTCATCTGGCTCCCGCGAACGACAGCGCCAACATCTACGACGGCAATGACGACGTCTCCCTCACCGATACCTCGGTCTCGTTGGCTGCAGGAACGACGCAGACGATCGTACTTGAAGCCGCTATCGCCCAGGGCGACTCCAACCTCGCCCTCATCACCGGCGAGGGCTTCCGGATCGGCCTTTACGTCAGGGCCAACGGCAGCAGCACGGTCAGCTACCGTCTCAGCGGCCTTACCTTGACGCTGCAACAAAGACCCTTCGACTTCATCCCCTGAGCCCGGGCCCTGGCCAGCCCCGCCCTTGCACCGCACAGCGGCGGGGCTTAAACTTCCATTGCGGAGGGAGCTGAGAATTGGAGCAGCGGAAGCTCTTTAAAGGAAAGCGCACGCGCACCCCGGGTGGCGAAATCATCGTTCGTTTATCCGGGGTGCGTAAACGTTATGACAGCGATACCCTCGCCCTCGACGGCGTGGACCTGGAGGTTCGCGCCGGTGAGTTCTTCAGCCTGCTCGGACCTTCGGGCTGCGGAAAGACTACGCTGCTGCGCATCCTCGCCGGCTTCGAGGAACCCGACGCCGGCCGGGTAGAGATCGCGGGTAACGATATGCAAGGCGTGCCCCCCTACCGCCGGCCCGTCAACCTGGTCTTCCAGAACTACGCCCTCTTTCCGCACATGAACGTCTTCGACAACATCGCCTTCGGGCTGCGGATGAAACGGCTCGCGGGCGACGAAATTCGCGCGCGGGTGGGCTGGGCGCTCGAGTTGGTGGACATTCAGGGGCTCGAGCGCCGCAGGCCGCACGAGCTCTCGGGCGGCCAGCGGCAGCGGGTGGCGCTGGCGCGCGCGCTCGTCAACGAACCCGAGGTGCTGCTCCTCGACGAACCCCTGGGCGCGCTCGATTACAAGCTGCGCAAACAACTGCAGGTCGAGCTGATGAACCTGCAGGAGGAGCTGGGGTTGACCTTCGTCTACGTCACTCACGACCAGGAGGAGGCGCTGGTGATGTCCGACCGCATCGCCGTGATGCGCGGCGGCGGCATCGAGCAGCTGGGTCTGCCCGAAGCCCTCTACGAGCGGCCCGCGAGCCGCTTCGTGGCCCAGTTTTTGGGCACCTCGAACCTGATCCCCGCCCGCTCCACGGGGAAGCGAGAGGTCGAGACCCCCTTGGGGCGGCTCCGAGTGGGTGAGGATCTGGTACCGGGCAAAGACCTGACCCTTTCGATCCGTCCTGAAAAGTTACGTTTGAGCCGGCAGGAAAGCGCGGCGCCTAATCGGGTGCGCGCCCGGGTGGACGACATCATCTACACCGGCGCCGAAAACCAGTACCTGCTCGACGCCTCCGGCTTCGAGCTGGTAGCTTACACCCTCAACTCGGACATTCAGGAACCTGGATACGAGGAGTTCGACTACGACGAAGAGGTAGTCGTCCACCTTCCCGAGGAGAACCTGGTCGTCATCCATGAATAAACGCGCGAGTTGGAAACAGCTACTACCCACCCTGGGCCCGGGGGCGCTCTGGCTGTTTGTTTTTACGCTGATTCCTACACTTTTGATCTTCTACGCCTCCTTCCTGCAACGCGACCCTCACGGCTGGCTCGGCGGCCCCCTGACCCTGGAAAACTACCGTCGCTTCTTGGGGCTCACCAGCGAGGGCTTCGACCCCATATACCTGCGGATCCTCGGACGCAGCCTGCTCCTGGGATTCGTCACCACCCTGGTTTCGGTTCTAATCGGCTACCCTTTCGCCTTCTTCATCGCCGGCAGCCCCCGCAAGAACCTGCTCTTGCTGCTCGTGGTGCTGCCTTTTTGGACCAACTTCCTCATCCGCGTCTACGCCTGGATTGTGATCTTTCAGCGCAAAGGAGTGCTGAACGCCCTGCTCGGCTACCTGGGGTTCGACCCGGTGATGCTCTACCCCAGCTGGACCGCCGTCTACGTGGGGACGATCTACACCTATCTGCCATTTCTGATCCTGCCGCTCTACGCCTCGGTAGAAAAAATAGACTGGACCCTGCTCGAGGCCGCGTACGACCTGGGGGCCGGTCGGATCCAGGGCTTCTGGCACGCGATCTTCCCGCAAACGTTGCCCGGTCTTGTCGCCGGAGTCCTGCTCGTCTTCATCCCCGCGGTCGGAACCTTCGTCATCTCCGACCTCCTCGGTGCCGGAAAGGCCATCCTAATCGGTAACGTAATTCAACAACAATTCGGCGCCTCGCGCGACTGGGCCTTCGGTTCGGCTGCGGCTTTCGTGCTCATGGCCGTGGTGCTTACCGGACTCTGGCTCTATGCCCGCTGGGCAGGGGAACGCGGCATGGAGGAGCTGGTATGACGACCCGCCGCTGGCTTTCGCTGCACGGCGCGTTGGTACTGCTCTTCCTCTACCTGCCGATCGCCGTCATCGTCGTGCTCTCGTTCAACGAGAGCAAATACGGGGTCGCCTGGCACGGTTTCACGCTCAAGTGGTACCGGCAACTGCTCGCGCACACCCGCATCCACCCCTACGTCTGGAACACCCTGATCGTCGCCGCGGTCTCGACCTTCGTTTCCACCATCCTGGGCACGCTGCTCGCCCTCGGCCTCTCCCGCTTTCGCTTCCCGGGCCGCAACGGCCTGCTCTTCCTGCTTTACATCCCCGTCGTCATCCCCGACGTGGTCATGGGGGTGTCGCTGCTGCTCTTCTTCGCCTGGGTGCAGCACGCCGTCAGCGCTTTGCACCTGGGGCTGACGACCGTGATCCTCGCGCACATCAGCTTCCAGATCGCCTACGTGACCCTGGTCGTGAAGAGCCGGCTCGCCGGTCTCGACCCCAGCCTCGAGGAGGCCGCCGCCGACCTGGGGGCTCACGGCTGGGCTCGTTTTTGGAAAGTCACCTTTCCGCTCATTGCCCCGGGTATCGCCGCCGCGGCGCTGCTTGCCTTCACCCTCAGCCTCGACGACTTCGTGATCACCTTCTTCACCGCCGGGCCGGGGGCGACCACCCTGCCTATTTATATATTTTCCAGCGTGAAGCGCGGGGTTACCCCCGAGGTGCACGCGCTCTCGACGCTTATGATCTTGGTCACCACGCTGGTCCTGATCGCGGTCCAGCGAGTACAGACAAGGAGGTGAGGATGAAGAAGCTTGTCATCGGTATCGCTGTGACGTTGCTGTTAGCGGCCTCGGCCAAGGGGGAGCTGCGGATCTTCAACTGGTCCGAATACATCCCCGAGGAGGTGCTCGTCGAGTTCGAGCGGCGCTACGACGTACGCATCATCTACGACACCTTCGAAGCCCCCGAGGCCATGATCGCCAAACTCCAGGCAGGCGGCGTCCGGGAGTACGACCTGGTAGTACCCCCCGACTATTACGTGGCCGAGATGGCGCGCGCGGGCCTGATCCAGCCGCTAGACCACGACCGCATCCCCAACCTGAAGAACCTGTATCCCGAGTTCCGAGACCCCGACTACGACCCCGGCAACCGCTACTCGGTCCCCTATCAGTGGGGCACGACCGGGCTGGCCTACCGCGCCAGCGAGGTAAAGCAACCCGTCGATTCATGGGGGGTCTTCTTCGACCCCGCACAGTACCAGGGACCCTTCCTGCTCCTGGATGAGATGCGCGAGACCATCGGCGCGGCGCTCAAGTACCTGGGCTACTCGCTAAACGACACAGATCCCGCGCACCTGGAAGAGGCCAAGCGGCTGCTCATCGACGCCAAGCGCCGCGGCCTTGGCTTCGCGGGAAGCGTCGAAGGCCGCAGCCGCCTGCTGGCCGGGGACGCCGTCGTGGTGCACAATTACTCCGGCGACATCTTCCAGATTCAAGAGGAAGACGACGACATCGTCTACGTCATCCCCCAGGAAGGCGGCACCATCTGGATGGACGCCGTAGCCATGCCCACGAGCGCACCGCACCCGGACCTCGCCTACGCGTTCCTGAACTTCATCCTCGAACCCGAGATCGCCGCGGCAATTTCGAACTATACGTTTTACGCTTCTCCGGTGAAGGCCGCGGAACCTTTCCTCGACCCCGAGCTGCTGGGCAACCCCGCCGTATACCCGGCCCCCGGGATTCGCGCTAAACTGGAGTTCATCCGCGACGTAGGCGACGCCCTTCCTCTTTTCGATCGGATCTGGACCGAAGTTAAGGCGCGTTAATCTTTATTGAAGACTTGCGAGGGTTGCGGTTGATATAATCCGCGTGGAGGTGAACGGAATGAAACGATTGGTTTGGTTGTTGATAGCGCTGCTAGCGCTCTTCCCGCTGGCGCTGGCGGACGGCGCCGCCGACTACGGCAAGTTCTGCGCCAACTGCCACGGAGCCGCGGGTCAGGGCACCCCCGGCGTCTTCCCGCCGCTGGCGAAATGGAGCGGAAACTTCGTAAAGGCCGAGGAAGGGCGCGCCTACCTGGTGCACGTCCTCGTTTTCGGATTACAAGGGCAGATTTCCGCCCAGGGCAAGACGTACAGCGGCTTTATGCCCCCGTTCGCCCAGCTCTCCAACGGCCAGGTCGCGGACATCCTCAATTACGTGTTGACCGAGTGGAACAAAGACCTGCTGCCGAAGGACTTCAAACCGTTCACCGCGGACGAAGTGGCCAAGCTGCGCGAAAAGGCCCTCACCCCCGCGGACGTCGCCAAGGAGCGCCAGGCGCTCGCCAAAAAGCTGGGGCTCAAATAGACCGGCCCGCTGCGCCGCCCCCGGAGACGGGGGCGGTTTTCTTTTAGGATGGGCTTGATGCGTGCCCTCCTGGTAATCCTGACTCTCTCGTCGGCGCTGCCGGCTTGGGCGTCCAAGGACGTGCAGCTGGCGGCCGCGGCCAATTTAAGCCCGGCGCTGCCCGAGCTGGTGGCCGCGTTCGTCCGCTGGCACCCGGACTTGGATGTGGGGGTCAGCTTCGGCGCCTCCGGACAGCTCGCCGAGCAGATTCGCAGGGGCGCTCCCTTCGACGTCTTCCTCTCGGCGAGTCCGGTATACCTGGAGCGGGTCGGGGCGGAGCGGCTACGGGCTCGTGCCACCTTCGCCCGCGGACGTCTCGCGCTCTACCTGCCCGACCGTGTCGGCCTGGAGCCACGCGGCCTGGAGGTGCTGACCAACCCCCGCATCCGCAGGATTGCGCTCGCCAACCCCGACCACGCACCCTTCGGAAAGGCCGCGGTGGCCGTCCTGCGGGCGGCGGGGATCTACCGCGCGGTCGAGCGCAAACTGATCTTCGCGGCCAACGTTTCCCAGGCGGCGCAGCTGGCCGTGCAGGGCGCCGACGCGGGCCTCGTCGCCCTCTCGGCCGCGCTGCACCCCAGCCTGAGCGAGCGGGGGCGGTACTGGTCCGTGCCCTCCCGCCTCCATCCGCCGCTCGAGCAGGTGGCGGGGCTGCTGAGCGAGCGCCCCGCGGCGCGCGCCTTCTTCGACTTCCTCACCAGCCCGGAGGCCGCCCAGATCCTGGTTCGTCACGGATTCGAGGCGCCATGACCGAAGCCTTCCTGCTATCGTTCAAGCTGGCCTCGCTGACGGCGCTGACACTGCTCGTGCTGGGCATTCCCCTGGCCTACGCGCTCGTCTTCAAGCGCGTTCCGGCGCGCGCCCTGGTCGAGGCCGTACTGCTCATGCCCCTTACCCTGCCGCCGACGGTACTGGGCTACTACCTGCTCGTCCTCCTCGCCCCCGACGGGGCGCTGGGGCGGCTGGGTTTCGACTGGGCCTTCCGCTTCGAGGGGATCTGGCTGGCCTCGGTGCTCTTCAGCCTGCCCTTCGCCCTGACCGCCTACCGCGAGGCCTTTCAGGCGGTCGAGCCCGAGGTGCTCGAGGTAACCCGCACGCTCGGGCTCGGACCCTTCAAGCGCTGGGTGCGGGTGGTGCTTCCCTGGATCTGGCCGGGGTTGCTCTCGGGTACGTTGCTGGCCTTCGCTCATACCCTGGGCGAGTTCGGCGTGGTGCTGATGGTCGGCGGCAACCTGCCCGGTGAGACGCGCGTGGCCAGCATTTACATTTTCGATCTGGTGCAGGCGCTCGAGTTCGAGGAGGCCGCCCGGGCGGCGCTCATCTTCGTCGCCCTTTCGTTCGTGCTCGTCCTCGCGGTGCGCACCCTGGAGGTACGGTGGAGATCGATTACCGGCTCGAACGCCCGCTGAAACTCCACGCCCGGCTGCAAGTTCAGGGCCTGACCGTCCTGCTCGGCGAATCGGGTTCGGGCAAGACCAGCCTCTTGCGCGCCCTGGCCGGGTTGCTGCGTGCCCGCGGCCGGCCCTTTGCGGACCTGGCGCCGGAACGCCGGCGGGTGGGCTACCTGCCGCAAGGCTACGCGCTGGTGCCCCACATGACCGCGCTCGAGAACGTCGCCCTGCCGCTGCATGGCCCGAGCGGCCGGCGGACCGCCGGCCGCTGGCTCGAGCGCGTGGAGCTTAAGCACCTGGCGGAGCGCCGCCCCCACGAACTTTCGGGCGGAGAGCGCCAGCGCGTCGCCCTGGCGCGGGCGCTGGCGCTGGAGCCGCGGCTGCTCCTCCTCGACGAGCCTACCAGCGCGCTCGACGCCGCCACCCGCGAAACCGCGGTGGAGCTGATTGAGCGCATCGTACGCGAGGAAGGCCTGCCCACCTTGCTAGTTACCCACGACCCCTACGTGGCAGCACGCAGCCGCTCGTTGGCGGTTCTCGAAGCCGGCCGGGTGCGGCAACAGGGACCGCCCGACGAGGTCTTTTCCCGACCGGCTACCCTGGGCATCGCGCGCCTGGTAGGATTTGCGAACGTCTTCTCCGGCAAGGTGGCCGGACGCGAAGAGGGCGGCGTCTGGATCGAAACACAGGGGCTTCGCGTCTTCGCGCCCACCGCCGCGCCGCCCAAGGCCGGCTCCCGGGTGCACTGGGGGATCCGCCCCGAAGAGGTGATGATCGTGCGGCCCGACCGGCCCCTGAGCGCCCCGCTAGCGCGCAACCGCCTCGAGGTGCGGGTGCGTCGCTTGATAAAGAAGGGGCTCGTCTACGTCGTCCGCGTCGCCGGGGCGCTGGAGCTCGAGGTGGCTCTGCCGCGCCACGTCCAGGACCGCCTGCGACTCGCCGAGGGCGACCTCATCGAGGTCGCCCTGAAGCCCGCTTACGTTCACTTGTTTTCTTCGGGCGACGCCTCTTCCTGATCCTCCTTCAGCCCCTTCTTGAACTCGCTCGCCGAGCGGCCCAGGCCGCGGGCCAGCTCGGGCAGTTTGCGCGCCCCGAAGAGCAGTACGATGATCAAGAGAATCAGGATGATTTCGACAGGTCCCAGGTTCATCTTCCCTCCTTTAGCGGCGTAGGTACCGCAGCCCCGTCCAGAGCAGCACGACCGCGAAGATCCACCTCAGTATACCTTCGGACATCCCCAGCGCCATCTGTCCGCCCAGGAAGGCCCCCAGCACTATCCCCCCCAGGAGACCGGGCGCGATCCTGCGGTCGACGTGGCCCATGCGCCAGTGGGTGTAGGCTCCGATCAGCGAGGGCAAAATCATGGCCACCAGCGCAGTTCCCTGGGCCAGCTGCTGGGGCACGCCGGCGCCGAGGACCAGCGCCGGGACCATCACCGTGCCGCCTCCGATGCCCAGCAGCCCCGAGAGGAAACCGGCGAGGCCGCCGGCGCCCAGGAGGACGAACCAGCTTAGCGCGCCCGCGCCCCCTTTGGCAACGTGCGGCAGCTGCTGCTTGAAGGGAAGCAGGAACGCGGTCAGCACCAGGAAGATGCCGAAGATGCGGCGGAGACTTTGCGCGTTCAGCCGCCGCGTGAAGCGCGCGCCGAAGCGCGCGGTCAGTATCGCCGCCCCGGTCAGCAGCGCCGCGGCGAGGTAGTCGACGCTGCCCCCCACGGCGTAGCTGGCACCGCCTACGAGCGCGGTGCCGGCCACGGCCATGAGGCTGGTGCCGTGAGCCCGGTGCTGCTCGAGCCGCGCCCAGCCAACGAGCAGCGGAACCATGATGACGCCCCCGCCCAGACCGACGAGGGCGCCGAAACTTCCCGCCAGGAAGCCGATAAGAAAACCGGTCACGTTTCCTACTCTAACGCGCGACAGTACCGCCAGCGCCCTTACAGGGGTTCGTATCGGTCGCGGTAGACCAGCTGGGCAAGGCCCAAGGCCAGGTAGGTCGTTATCAAGCTGGTGCCGCCGTAACTCATCAGCGGCAGGGTGATGCCCGTAACCGGCGCGATGCCGAGGGTAACCCCGACGTTGACCAGTAGCTGGAACGCCAGCAGGCTGGCCACTCCCACGATCACGAGCCGATCGCCGTCGTGCAGCACCTCGAGCGCCATCACCCCCAACCGGTAGAGCAGCGCCGCATAGCCCAGCAGGACCGCCAGCGCTCCCACCAGACCCATCTCCTCCGCGAGAACCGAAAAGATGAAGTCGGTATGACGCTCGGGCACGAAGCCCAGCTGGGCCTGGGTGCCCTGCCCGTACCCCTTGCCCGCCACCCCGCCGGAGCCGATGGCGATCATGGACTGGATCACCTGGAACCCCGCCCCCAGCGGGTCGCTCTGGGGGTTGAGCAGCACCAGGATGCGCTCTTGTTGATGGGGCTTCAGGTTGGGCCAGACCAAAGTGGGCACGAGCACCACGCCCAGCAAAGCCACTACCAGCAAGTGGCGCCAGGGCAGTCCGCGCACGAAAAAGATGCCGAAGGCGATCGCCGCCATGACCAGCGCGCCCCCCAGGTCGGGCTCGACGATGGTGAGCGCGATCGGCGGCAGGGCCAGCGCCAGCGGCGCCAGGTAGTCCCGCCAACGCTCGAGCCGCCGCCCGTGCAGGTAACGCGCGAGCACCAGGATCAAGGCCAGCTTGGCCAGCTCCGCAGGCTGCAGGCGCACCGGCCCCAGCACGAACCAGGCGCGCGCCCCGTTCACCTCCCGTCCGAAGAAGAGCACCGCCACCAGCAACACCAGCGCGAGGGCGTAGGCCAGATAGACGAGGCGGTAGATCGTCTCCTTGCGGAAGAGCTGTAAGGCCGCGGCCAGCACCAGCGCCAGCAGCGAAAAGAGCAGCTGCATCTTCCACAACCGTGGGTTTGGCGCGGCGCTGGCGAGCACGAAGAGGCCGGCGACGTTGAGGCCCAGCGTCAGCAAAGCCAGGGGCCAGTCGTATAGGGTGAGGTCCAGCCTACGAATCATGAGCGGATCGGAATGTCGGCGATCAACACCATGCGCTCTCCGCGCTGCTCGAACTCGATATCCACCTCGCGGTCCTCGGTGGGGAAGTACTTTTGCAGCACTTCCAGCAGGTCGCGCTTAAGTTCCTCCACCCGCCCCGGAGGCAGCTTGGCGCGGTCGTAAGCGAGGACGAGCTGCAGGCGCTCCTTGGCCTTCTGCTTACTCTTCTTGCGGCGCCACCAAAACATCAGCGGCCTCCGAAGATGCGGCGCACCGTCCGCCAGAGGCCACCGGCCTCGTCTAAGTCGGGGAAGGGCACGGCCTCGCCGCGGATGCGCCGGGCGATGTTGCGGAACTCCTCGCCGGCCGTGGAGCGCTCCTTGCGCAGCGCCACCGGCTCGCCGACGTTGGTGGAAACGAGGATGCCCTCGTCCTCGGGCACGATGCCGATCAGGTCGAGCCCGAGGATCTCGACGATGTCGTCTACCGAAAGCATATCGCCGCGCTTGACCATCTTGGGGCGGATGCGGTTGACTATCAGCCGGTTTTCGGCCACCCCGCCGGCCTCGAGCAGGCCTATTATGCGGTCGGCGTCGCGTACCGAGCTGACCTCGGGGTTGACCACGATAAGCGCCCCCTCGGCGGGGGCCGCGGCGGTCTGGAACCCACGCTCGATGCCGGCGGGCGAGTCGATGAGGACACGGTCGAAGCCCTCGTCCTCGATGAGGTGCTTCACGACTGCGCGGAAGATCTTGGGATCCAGGGCTCCCTTGTCGCGCGTCTGCGAGGCCGGGAGCAGGTAGAGGTTCTCCACCCGTTTGTCGCGGATCAGGGCCTGGCGCATCTTGCAGCGGCCCTCGAGCACGTCGATCAGGTCGAAGACGACCCGCCCCTCGAGGCCCATCACCACGTCGAGGTTGCGCAGCCCTACGTCCACGTCTATGACGGCGACCTTCTCGCCCTCGCGGGCCAGCGCCGCCCCCACGTTGGCCGTGGTGGTGGTCTTGCCTACCCCTCCCTTACCCGATGTCACGACGATCGCTTTTGCTTGCAACGCGCCTTCCTCCTTCATTCACTCAAGTATAGCGGCCGGGTTTGAGGAAGTAAGGAGAGCACCCAGGGGCAGCCCCGGTCCGTGGCGTTAGACTGGGCGCATGGAAACGCGCAAACGTCCTCAGCTGCGAACCCCCCTTCCCGGGCCCAAGGCCAAAGCCGTCCTCGAGCGCGACCGGCGCATCCTCTCGACCTCGTACGTGCGCCCCTACCCCTTCGTTCCCGAGGCCGGCGAAGGCGTCTGGATACGCGACGTGGACGGCAACCTCTTCCTCGACCTGATGGCCGGCATAGCGGTGAACACCACCGGCTACGCCCACCCGCGCGTCGTGGAAGCGGTGCGCGAACAGGCGGCTCGCTTCAGTCACGTCTGCTTTTCGGACTTCTCCTCGGAGCCGCAGGTGAGCCTGGCCGAGCGGCTCGACCGACACGCCGGCGGCGGCTTCCGGGTTTACTTCGGCAACTCCGGCACCGAAGGCGTGGAGGCGGCGGTCAAGGTGGTGCGCTACCACACCCGCCGCCCCTATTTACTCGCCTTTACCGGCGCCTTCCACGGGCGCACCCTGGGCTCTCTCGCCCTCACCTCGTCGAACAGCAAGTACCGCAAGGGCTTTGCACCGCTGCTGCCGGGCGTAGTGCACGTCCCCTACCCTCACCCCTACCGTCCGCCTTTCGGAGCCAGACCGGAAGACGCGGGCCGGGTCGTCCTCGACTACGTCGAGCACCTCTTCCGCACCAAGCTGCCGCCCGAAGAGGTGGGCGCGATCTTCTTCGAACCGATCCAGGGCGAAGGGGGTTACATCGTTCCGCCCGAGGGCTTCCTGCCGGCATTGCAGCAGCTGGCGCAGAAACACGGCATCCTCATGGTGGCCGACGAGGTGCAGACCGGCAGCGGCCGTACCGGCCGCTTCCTCGCCTCGGAATACGAGGGGCTCGATCCCGACGTCGTCATTCTGGCCAAAGGCCTGGCCTCGGGCTACCCCATCTCGGCGGTCCTCTTCAAGGAGGAGCTCTCGAGCTGGCCGCCGGGCGCGCACGGCTCCACCTTCGGCGGCAACCCGGTGGCGGCCGCGGCGGCTATGGCCACGCTTGACCTGCTGGAAGAGGGCCTGATGCAGAGCGCCCACGAAGTCGGCGAGTACCTGCGCGCGGAGCTGCTGAGGCTGCAGGCGGACTTCCCGCTGCTGGGCGACGTGCGCGGTCGCGGCCTGATGATAGGGCTCGACTTCGTCAAGGATCCCGAGACCCGCGAGGAAGACCCCGAGCTGCGCAACCGGGTGGCCGAGGCCGCCTTCGCCAGGGGCCTGCTAACCCTGCCCGCGGGCCCCTCGACGCTGCGGCTCTCGCCGCCGCTGGTGCTCACGAAGGACGAGGCCGCGCTGGCCGTGGAGATTCTGGGCGAGGTCCTTAGCAGTCTGGGCTAGGAAGGGGCCAGAGCGAATCGCCCCCGCCAGCGTGGGGGCGGTTTCCGCGCGGGCTCAGTTCACGGGCGGGTCGGGGATCTGCAGAAAGCCCGGGGGGATCGTGAGGCGGCGCAGGTTCAGCTTCCAGCCGCCGTCTTCGCGGCGGGCTACCGGCGGCCACCAGACGGCGCTGGCGCGGCCGGCGATGTTGGGGTCGGGGACGGGACCGAAGACGCGCGAGTCTTCGGAGCCGCCCAGGGTGCGATTGTCACCCATGACGAAGAAGTAGCCGTCGGCGAGGCGCAGCGTACCCACGTATTCGATCAATCGCATGCGGCTCGCCTGTACGACCTCGTCTGGCAGCGGCTCCAGCATCGCGAATGCCGGCTTGAGGTAGTCGGGAAGGTATTTGACCAGAATTCGCTGGAATTCTATGATTTCACCGTCCTTGACGAGCAGCCGGGGAAAGCTGTCGGGATAGGGCTCGATCTTGTCGGTTATGTAAGACTCGTCGACGTAGACGCCGTTCACCACGAGCCTCCCCTCTTCTACCCGCACCGTGTCACCCGGTCGCGCCACCAGGCGCTTGATGAAGAAAGGCCGGTACTTGAAGCCGAGGACGGGAAAGGCGGCCACCGAGTTGGGGGCCCCGGCGGGCGGCTTGACGATCACGATCTCGCCCCGCTTCCACGCGCGCAGGCCGAAGCGCTCGAGCCACATCTCGTACTTGGGCACGAGCACCCGCTCGCCGTGCTGCAGCGTGGGCACCATGCTGCGGCCGTAGACCTGCACCGTGGTGAAAAAGAAGGTAGTAATGACGAAGGCCACGAGCAGGGCCTCCCCCACCTGGCGAAACCACTCGTGCCAAAGGTAACGAAAAAATTCACGTAAGTTCATGGATCACCTCGTCCAGCACGCGCTGCGCCGCATCGAGACCACGCGGCCAAATCTCTTCCAGCTTACCGAAATGCTCCAGTCCAACGCCCCGCAAGTCCGGGCGCACGTAGACGTCCGGCGGATTCATGGCCAGCCGCGCCTGCGTTAGCCGGGCCTGCATCAGATCCACCGCGCGCCTTCCGATCTCGAGCAATCCCGTGGGCGGCTCTACTTCGTGGTCGGGATCGTAGGTGACGTCCGAGGCGAGGATCCACTCCGAGCCCAGAAAGCGCGCCGCGTCCACCGGCAGGTTGTCGAGGACGCCGCCGTCGATGAGCTGCAACCCCTCCCGTTCGATGATGGAGAAGAGACCGGGGTAGGCCGCCGAGGCGAGCACCGCGCTGGGCAGCTCACCCTGGTGCAGGTAGACGCTGCGACCACGAACTACGTCGGTGGCCACCGCGACGAAGGGGCGTTCGAGCGCCTCGAAGCGATCGGGCAGGTACCGCCCCAAGAAATCGTGCAGCTTGCTAGTAGAAAGCAGACCTCCTGTGGGTTTGAAATTGATCAACCGCAGCCAGCGCGTCTTGCGGGCAATGTCCAGGATCTCGTCCGCCGTCCAGCCCGCAGCCCAAAGGCTGCCGATGATCGCCCCCATACTGGTTCCCGCCACCGCACTTATGGGCAAGTCGGTGGCTTCGATGGCCTTGAGAACGCCAATGTGGGCGAAACCGCGCGCCGCGCCGCCCGCAAGCGCGACCCCGCGCTTTGGCTCGCGCGGTCGTTCGTCCGGCTGCCCCTTCCTGCTCACGTCCTTCACTTTACCGCCGGTGTCGTGAACCGCGTGAGCGGTATAGTTAACTTGTGAACCTCCCCGGCCGGGTCTTGCTCGACGAGTACCGCATCATTCGACCCATTGCGCGCGGCGCGGTGGCGACGGTCTACCTGGCTCTCGACACGCAGGGGCGACCATACGCGGTAAAACTGTTCCCCGAAGGTTACTCCACCCGCGCCGATCGCGAGTGGCAGGTAGGCCGGGCCCTGGAGCACCCCAACGTCAACCCCGTGCTCGAGCGCCTGGACGTGGGATACCACCCGGCCGTGCTGCTGGCATTTGCGCCTGGCCGTCGCCTTTCCGAACGGCCCATGCATCCCGACGGCTTCCTGGCGGCCTTCAAACAACTGCTGGCGGCCCTGGGGCACATGCACGCGCGCGGTTACGTCCATCGCGACGTGAAACCCGAAAACGTCATCGTAGACGAACGCGGAACCGCGCGCCTGATCGACTTCGACCTCTCCGGTCCCCAAAACGAACGCATCGAACACTTGCGCCTGGGCACGATCGCGTACATCGCTCCGGAACAGGTACGCGGCGAGGGCGTTTCCCCCGCCACCGACGTATACTCCGCCGGGGTTATTTTTTACTGGGGCCTGACCGGCGAACTTCCTTACGTGGGAAGCCCCGAGGCGGTGCTGCATAGCCATCTCAACGATCCTCTGCCCCATAACGAAGGGCTAGAGCAGGCTGCGGGCCTGGAACGGATCCTCGTACGAATGGTCGCCAAGGACCCCGCAGAGCGCTATCCCGACGCCGCCGCGGTGCTCGATGCCCTGGAAGCTCTGAGCGAAGAAAAATAAGCCCGGCGGCCGCGGCCGCCGGGAAGGGCGCGCTATGCTGCAGCGCTCAGCGCTTGTCTATGGGAACGTACTTGCGGTCGAGCTCGCCCACGAACTTGGCCTTGGGGCGCAGCAGGCGGTTGTCCATACGGGTGTACTCGAGGATGTGCGCGGTCCAGCCCGAGATGCGCGCCACCGCGAAGACCGGGGTGAAGAACTCGGTGGGAATGCCCAGGTCGGAGTAGACGACGCCCGAGTAGAAATCGACGTTGGGGTATATGCCGCGCGGGTTGAGCACCTTGCCGGCTTCTTCCTCGACGATGGTGAGGATCTCGTACTCGGTGGACTTGCCGTGGGCCTTGGCCACGATCTCGGCGTACTTCTTGAGGATTACGGCGCGCGGGTCGAGGGCCTTGTAGACGCGGTGACCCATGCCCATGATGCGCTCCTTGTTGGCCAGCTTACCCTGCACCCAGCCGCGGGCGGCTTCGGGCTTGCCGATCTCCTGCACCATCTTCATGACCTGCTCGTTGGCGCCGCCGTGGCGCGGCCCCTTTAGGGCGCCGATGGCGGCTACGATCGAGGAGTAGATGTCGGATGCGGTGGAGTGCACGGCCAGTGCGGTGAAGGTGGAGGCGTTCATGCCGTGTTCGGCGTGTAGGATGAGCGCCACGTCGAGCAGCTTCTCTTGTTCGGGGCTGGGCTTCTCGCCGTTGAGCATGTAGTAGAAGTTCGCCGCGTGCGAGAGCTCGGGGTCGGGTTCTACGGGCATGTGGCCTTCGCGCAGGCGCTTGATGGCCGCGGTAACGGTGGCGAACTTGGAGATCAGGCTGATGCTCTTCTCGTAGAGGCTGTCGAACGAGGTATCCTCTTCGGTCGGGTCGAACAGGCCGATCTCGCTGATGGCCGTGCGCAACGATGCCATCGGGTGGGCGGTACGGGGGTAGCTGGCGAAAGAAGCGATTTTCTCGACGGCCAGCGAGCGGTTCTTGACGAGTTTTTCCTTAAAGAGCGCCAGCTCGTCGGCGGTGGGTAGTCGCTTGTGCAGGAGCAGGTAGGAAACCTCCTCGAAGCTGCTGTGCTCCGCCAGTTCCTCGATGGGATATCCGAGATAATACAGCTTACCGTTTTGACCGTCGATGAACGAAAGCTCCGTTTCGGTAAAAACGATGCCTTCCAAGCCGCGTGCGATTTCAGCTTCTGCCATTTCAAACTCCTTTCCGAGTCTGCTGAGCAGGCTCTAGGGCTTGCCGTTCATCCTAAAGTTTAGCACCGCAAGCGCGATTTTACGGGGAACAACGTCCCCATCCACTTCCTTAGGGCAGGGGGCTAACTATTAAATTTATAATCACTAACAACCACGGCATAGACACGAAATCCTCGGGCCTCAGAAAGGGTGGCATAAGTTTATGACAACTGAGCGCTCTGATCGATTCGCCGGCTTATGCGAGGCCAATGCGCTTTTGTATTTCACGTGCGATGGTGCGCGACCGCGCTCCTAAAAACGACTCATAGTCGTCGCGTTGCATAGCTTCTAGTGCTTCCTCGTCGATAAAGTGTGCCTTCAATAGGCGCAGCAAGTCGTCCCCTAACTTCCGCTCGAGGTCTTTGAGGTACGTGCTAGGTGCTTTATTGCTAATCGCCCGGTTAGTTTCTGAAGCGATTAAGGTCTGATTGGCGAGGCTGTTAATTATTTTAGTATCTTGAACTTCTATTTGACGCTTCAGGAAGGCGGCGGGGAAGATGTGATGTACGTCAAGATCATGGAATGCGATGGTATCACCCAAGAAGAAGTCCTTTGCATTCCCGAGGGCTAATAGGGAAAGTGTCCCCCGGAAGATTGAATTCCCCATCGTGGATGTTTCTAATACTCGCCGGCTGCCCGAATTTATGTCACGATATTGGTTTTGTGCCTCACGGATAGCATCAGGAAGCACTTCTTCACCGCGCATCCATGCAGCCACCTCCTTGTAATCTTGCATCATCTTGGTTTCAACCGAGGCTGCGTAACGTTCCGTAAATACCGCAGCCCAATACCACCTCTGGACCTTCATGTAAGCATCGGGACTGCCAGTATCCTTGGCAAGCCACAAAAGCATGGCCAGCGGCGAGATCATTGTGGTGTAGGGCACCCACGACTTTTTGAACGCCCCGAACCCCGCTTCGTTTGCGCTCGCGATACGCTTAGCCGCCTCATTCATTTGGGCTATAACAACCTGCCAGTCAGCCTCAAAACCATCTCCACTTAAATTAATTAAACGTTTCGCTCGAGCATCCTGACCACGGTAGAGGGCCAACGCGCGCAGGGGGTAGACGGCGTAACTTTCCTTTTTATCATCCCCTACAAAGCGCCCAAGGTATTCGTGTTCCTCAAGCGCACTTTCCCAAAGCTGTCTGAGGTTGATGTTCTGTGGGTACAGACGAGCAGTCAGCAGGTCAAAGACGCTCAATCTCTGCCCAGTACTGTTGATTTTCTCGAAAATCGTCGCCACTTGTTCAAGCCCCTTAGCGTCGGCAACCGCAGGGAGCTGAACAACCGGAACCCTGTGGTCTAGGAAGTGGCGCAAGCGCTGAAGCCATTGATTCCCTCGCTCAAGTACCGATCCCAACGGCTCTTTGGCACCGCCCCCTTGAGTGGCCCATAGTTGATACCCTTGAATCCACTGCGGTAATTCTCTTTCTGTTAACTTTGTAACGGGGATGATGTGCTGTGCGTATTGGTCCTCAATGCGGGAGTATTTCTTCGCATCCGCACGTTCACTGAAGATAGCATCCTCAGATATCGGAATGTCTTCATCAATAGGAATTGCATCGAGTAATAAATAAAAGCGATAAGGTTGACGGGTGCCTTTCAGCGGAACATTTAACGGAGCGTGCAACGCATAGTACAGCGAGGTTAGCCGCTGCTGGCCATCTAAGATCAAGAACTGCGTCGACTCCCTGACCGCAGTAGGGTCGACACCCTCAAACAACCTGTCACCAAAAGGAAGTTTTTTCTCCTGGACAGGAAGCCAGAGGAAGGTTCCTACGTAATAGCCATTCAATAATGAGACAAGCAGTTCGGCTACTTCCTGCCGAGTCCATACGAAACTCCGCTGAAACTGGGGCAAGCGTACAGAACCACTGTGGACCATATCGACAATTTCGTGGAGCTTCTTAGGCACTGTTTCCATGGATTAAGTATAGCTAAACGCCGGCGCAAAAGGCCTCGTAGTCGGTTAGTTCGCGGATCGTCGGCTCATCGCCGCAGACGGGACAGGCCGGGTCGCGCTCGACCCGCACCTCGCGAAACTCGGCCTCGAGCCCATCGTAGAGGAGCAACCGGCCCGAGAGCGGTCGGCCGATCCCCAAGAGCAGCTTGAGCGCTTCCGTGGCCATCAGGCCGCCTATCACCCCGGGCAGAACCCCGAAGACGCCCGCCTGGGCGCAGCTGGGCACGCTGCCGGGCTTGGGCGGCTTGGGAAAGAGGCAGCGGTAGCAGGGACCGCCCTGATAATGAAAGAGCGAAACCTGCCCGTCGAAGCGCTGGATCGCGCCGTACACCAGCGGCCGGTCCGAAAGCACCGCGGCGTCGTTGGCAAGGTAACGGGTGGGAAAGTTGTCGCTGGCGTCGACGACCAGGTCGTAGCGCGAGAAGAGCTCGAGGGCGTTGTCACGGGTAAGCCGCACGGGGTGCGGCTCCACGCGTACGTGGGGGTTGAGTTCGGCAAGCCGCGCGGCGGCCACCTCGGCCTTGGGCCGGCCCACGTCGGAGCTGGCGTAGAGCACCTGCCGCTGCAGGTTGCTGAGTTCCACCACGTCGTCCTCGACGATGCCTATGCGCCCCACCCCCGCGGCCGCCAGGTAGAGGAGCAGTGGCGAGCCCAGCCCCCCGGCTCCCACCACCAGCACCGAGGCGGCCTTGAGGCGCGCCTGCCCCTCGGGCCCCACCTCGGGCAGGATCATCTGCCGGGCGTAGCGGTCGAGTTCTTCACGGCTCCACACGGATCTCCACCTCGTCCCCTGCTGGCAGCCGGAAGGCGCGGGCGCGCCCCTCGGCCAGACCCAGGATAACGTAGGGCACCCGCCAACCCGCCTCTTCGCGGTCGCGGGCGCTGGGCCGGGCCAGGCCGTCGGGGTGGCTGTGGTAGACGGCCAGGACCTCGAGCCCCTCGGCGTCGGCGCTTTTCAGCGCGGCGAGCAAAGCGGATGGATCGGCGAGGTAGTGCACGAGCGGCTGCGGGCTGGCGTTGGCGAGCGGCCAGGCCGCGAACGCACGCCCGCCCCGACCCACGAGCAGGCCCACGGCCTCCTCGGGGGCGCGCCTTTGCGCATCGGACCACATGACGTCCCAGGCTTCACGGCTGAGCTCGAGCGCCGCCATGCCCCACGATACCCCGGGGACATTCCGCCTCGGAAAACCTTCGGGGAGCGCGTCGTATACTTGAAATCACAAATGGGACGCCGAAAGGAGGACAGGCATGATCCGTACCATAGCGTTCGCCGGGCACTCCGGCAGCGGTAAAACGACCCTGGGGGAGGCGCTGCTCTATCTCACCGGGGCCAAGGATCGGAGGGGAAGCGTGTCCGAGGGCACCACGACCTCGGACTACACCCCAGAGGAAAAGGCTCACGGCATTAGCGTGCGCACCGCGGTTCTGCCCCTCGACTGGAAGGGGCACAAGTTTTTCGTACTCGACACCCCGGGTTATCTCGACTTCATCGCCAGCACCCGCGGGGCGCTGACCGCCGCCGACGCCGCGGTGGTCAGCGTGAGCGCCCCAGACGGGGTGCAGATCGGCACCGAGCGCGCCTGGACGGTGGCCGAGCGGCTGGAGCTGCCGCGCATGGTCGTGGTGACCAAGCTCGACAAGGGCGGCGACTTCTTCCAGCTGCTCGAGGACCTGCGCTCGACTCTGGGCAGCATCGTACCGGTGCACCTGCCCTGGTACGAGGGCGAAAACTGGGTAGGGCTGCTAGACGTGCTGCACAACAAGGCGCTACGCTACGACGGCGAGAAGTACGAAGAGGTGGAGATCCCCGCCGAGCTGGCAGACCAGGTGGCCGACTACCACGAACAGGCCATCGAGGCCATCGTGGAGACCGACGAGAACCTGCTCGAACAATACCTGGAAGCAGGTGAGGAACCCGCCGCCGAGCAGGTGGCGAAGGCTTTCCACGAAGCCGTACGCCAGGGCCTCGTCTACCCCGTGGCCATCGCCTCGGGTGAGAAGCTGATCGGCGTGGAGCCGCTGCTCGACCTCTTCCTGGAGGCCCTGCCCTCTCCCAGCGAGCGCTGGGGCGAGGGGCCGCCGCTGGCCAAGGTCTTCAAGGTGCAGGTCGAGCCCTTCGTGGGCAAGGTGGCTTACGTTCGTCTTTACCGGGGCGAGCTCAGACCCGGCGACACCCTCCAGTCGGAGAACGGGCCGGTGAAGTTCAACAAGCTCTACGTTCCCCGCGGCAACGAGCTGCTGGAGGTGGACCGGGCCGAGGCCGGCTACATCCTGGCGCTGCCCAAGGCCGACAACCTGCACCGTACCATGGCGCTGTGGGCCGAGGAACCCGAAGAGGTGCCCATGACCAAGCTGCCCGAGCCCACCACCTTCATGGCCATCGTGCCCAAGGGTAAGGGTGACGAAGCCAAACTGGGTGAGGCAGTGAACAAGCTCCTGGAGGAAGACCCCAGCCTGCGGCTCGAGCGCAACGAGGAGACCGGCGAGATGCTGCTTTGGGGCATGGGCGACATGCACCTGGAGGTGGCCAAGGAGCGGCTGCACGACTACGGCGTTGACGTGGAGCTGAAGCTGCCCAAGATCCCCTACCGCGAAACGATCCGGCGCAAAGCCGAGGGCCAGGGCAAACACAAGAAGCAGACCGGCGGACACGGCCAGTACGGCGACGTCTGGCTGCGGCTCGAGCCCGCCGAGGAGTACGAATACGTTTGGGAGATCACCGGCGGGGTCATCCCCACCAAGTACAAAGAAGCCGTGGAGAAGGGCATCAAGGAAGCCGCCAGGAAGGGCGTGCTCGCCGGCTACCCGGTGATCGGCTTTCGCGCCGCGGTCTACGACGGCTCCCACCACTCGGTGGACTCGTCCGACCTCTCCTTCCAAATCGCCGCCTCGCTGGCCTTCAAGAAGGTGGCCGAGATGGCCGGCCCCACCCTGCTCGAGCCCATCTACAAACTCAAGATCATCGTTCCCCAGGAAAAGATGGGCGACATCCTCTCCGACCTCCAGGGCCGCCGCGGTCGGGTGCTGGGTTCCGACATGGACGGCGCGCTAGCGGTAATCAACGCCGAGGCGCCCCTTTCGGAGATCCTGGAGTACAGCCGGGTGCTGCGCAGCCTCACCGCCGGTCAGGGGGCCTATAACCTCGAGTTCAGCCACTACGCCGAGGTGCCGCCGCAGCTGGCGCAGAAGATCGTCGAGGAAGCAAAGAGCGGGTAACCCCGGACAACCAGAACCCCCGCGCCCGGGCGCGGGGGTTAGTTCTTGTTCGGAAACTAGGCCTTCTTTTTCTTCTTGAGGTTCTTCTTGTACGAGTCCCCGAAGCGACGCTGGAAGCGTTCGACGCGGCCCTCGGTGTCCACGAAGCGCTGCTTGCCGGTGAAGAAGGGGTGGCAAGCGGAGCAGACTTCCACGTGGATCTCGGGCTTGGTCGAGTAGGTTTCGATGACGTTGCCGCAGCCGCAGATGATCTTGGCGGGGACGAGCTTCAGGTGAATGCCTTCCTTCATGGAGTCCTCCTTAGAGGGCGCACGGGCTTGGTCGTGCGGCCAACCAACGCCCTCCACTGTACCAACCGCAAGGTTCCCGTGCAAGCCCGGGGGCTTCGGCCGGGAACTCCAAAATAGGTGCGTATTTTCCGCGCGACTATCGGGGAGCCTTATCCGTCTGCACCCGGCTGCGCTTACCTGCGCTCTGACGGCGCGCGTTCCGGCACGTTTCACGCTTACGGTTGCGATACCGGGTTCGCGCTCCGCTTGACCCCGCCCCCTGGGGCGGGGTAAATTGCCTTGACCTTTAAGCCCGTCCCGTGAGGCGGGGAAGGAGGAGAAGGTGAACGAACGGCGGAACAATACGGCAATGGTGCGCCCCACGCGGGCGGTTTTTTTTAGGGGGGCGTGATGCGCTTCAAGGCCAAAGTGCTCGAGCCCGCCGAGATCGAGCGGGCGCTGCGGCGCATCGCCCACGAGATCATCGAGAAGAACAAGGGCGCAGGCGACCTGGCGCTGGTGGGCATCCACACCCGCGGCATTCCCCTGGCCGAGCGGCTGGCGGCGCTGATCGAGCGCTTCGAGGGGGTGCGGCCGCCGGTGGGCGTGCTCGACATCACCCTCTACCGCGACGACCTCAGCGAGATCGGGGTGCAACCTCGTGTGCGCGAGACCCGCATCCCCTGGGACGTGACCGGCCGCCCGCTGGTGCTGACCGACGACGTGCTCTTCACCGGCCGCACCGCCCGGGCGGCGCTGGACGCGCTGGTGGACCTGGGGCGGCCGAAACGCGTCTACCTGGCGGTGCTGGTCGACCGCGGCCACCGCGAGCTGCCCATTCGCGCCGACTTCGTGGGCAAGAACCTGCCCACCTCGAAAAGCGAAGTCGTCAAGGTGAAGCTGCGCGAAACCGACGGCGAGGAGGGGGTGGAGCTGTGGGAGCGCTAAGGCACCTGCTAGACTTCGCCGGCTGGGACCGCGCCCGGGTGGAGAGCCTGCTCGAGACTGCGCGGATGATGGAAGAGGTGCTCGAGCGCCCCATGAAGAAGGTCCCGGCGCTGAGGGGCTTCACCGTGGCCACCGTCTTCTTCGAGCCCTCGACCCGCACCAAGATAAGCTTCGAGCTGGCCGCGCGGCGGATGTCGGCCGACGTGGTGGGCTTTTCTGGCGCGGGCTCGAGCCTGGCCAAAGGCGAGTCGTTCAAGGACACCCTGCTCACCCTCCAAGCCATGGCCCTCGACGCCTACGTGATCCGTGCCCCGGTGGCGGGGATGGCCCACCAGGCGGCGCGCTGGCTCGCCGGCGCGGTCGTCAACGCCGGCGACGGCCGGCGCGCCCACCCCACCCAGGCGCTCCTCGACGCCTACACCCTGCTGGAGGACCTGGACTCCCTCGAGGGCAAGAAGATCGCCATCGTCGGCGACGTCGCCCACTCGCGGGTGGCCCGCTCGAACGCCGAGCTGCTGCCGCTTCTGGGGGCCGAGGTCTGGGCCGCGGGCCCCGCGGGGCTGCTGCCCGAGCGGCTCGAGGGCGCGCGGCTCTCGACCGACCTGGACGAGGCGCTAGCGGACGCCGACGCGGTGATGGTGCTGCGGCTGCAACGCGAGCGCATGGACGAGGGAGCGCTCCCTTCGCTGCGCGAGTACGTGGCCCAGTACCAGGTCACCGGGGCGCGGCTGGCCCGCGCCAAGCCCCACGCCCCGCTTTTGCATCCGGGGCCGATGAACCGCGACGTGGAGCTCGAAGGCACCCTGGCCGACGGACCCCGAAGCCGCGTCGAGCGGCAGGTGCGCGCCGGGGAGGCGATGCGGATGGCCGTGCTCTACCATCTGCTCGTGGGGAGGGCGGCATGAGGCTGCTCATCAAGAACGCCCGCCTGGTGGACGGCTCCGGCGAGCTCGGCACCGCCGATGTGCTCGTCGAAGACGGCCGCATCGCCTCGCTCGCGGGCGGCGACGCCGAGCAAGTGCTCGACGCCGTCGGCCGCTGGCTCGCCCCGGCGCTCACCGACCCCCACGTCCACCTGCGCACCCCCGGTCAGGAGACCAAGGAGGACCTGGCCACCGGCCTGGCCGCCGCCGCACGCGGCGGCTACGGCGCGGTCGCGGCCATGCCCAACACCGAGCCGGTGGTGCAGGAGCCCGAGCAGGTGCGGGCGCTTTTGGACGAGGCCCGCGCCCTTCCCGGCGCCCGGTTGATGGTGGCCGCGGCGCTGACCGAGAACCAGGAAGGCCGGCGGCTCACGCCGGCGTTGCTGCTCGCCAAGGCTGGGGCGGCGCTGCTCACCGACGACGGCCGCAGCAACGAAGACGCGGGCGTGCTCGCCCGCGGCCTGATCTACGCCGCCGCCGCGGGCCTCGCGGTGGCCGTCCACGCCGAAGACGCCGGGCTGCGCGGCGGCGGGGTGATGAACGATAGTCCCCTGGCCGCCGAACTGGGCCTCGCCGGCAACCCGCCCGAGGCCGAGGCCGCTCGCATCGCCCGCGACCTCGAGGTGCTGCGCTACGCGGTGCGCAAAGCCGGGGCGCTGGGCCACGAACCCCGGCTCTACCTGCAGCACGTCTCCACCGCCCGCGGCGCTGCGCTCGTCGCGGCGGCGCAGGCCGAGGGGCTGCCGGCGATGGGAGAAGTCACCCCCCACCACCTGACGCTCACCGAAGAGGCCTGGCGCGGCTTCGACGCCCGCTTCAAGGTGGCCCCACCGCTGCGCACCGCCGGCGACGTGGAGGCGCTGATCGGGGCGCTGGAGCGGGGCGAGCTGTCGGCGATCGGCAGCGACCACGCCCCCCACACCGCCGCCGAGAAGGATCGCGACCTGGAAAACGCCCCCTTCGGCATTCCTGCTCTGGAGGTGGCCTTTCCCCTGCTCTATACCGAGCTGGTGGAGCGGCGCGGGCTTGCGCTTTCGCTACTGATCGAGCGCATGACTACGGGTCCGCGCGCTGCGCTGGGGCTCGCGCCCGCGCGCCTGGAAGACGGCGCGCCGGCCGACCTTATGCTTTTCGACCCAGCGCAACGGCGCATTGTTGACCCCGCGCGCTTCGTCTCCAAGGCCCGCTACAGCCCCTGGGCGGGGCGCGAGCTCGCCGGCTGGCCGTTGCTCACGCTGGTGGCGGGAAAGGAGGTCTGGCGTGACTCGGCCCTTGCCTGAGCTCGCCCCCCAGCGGCCGCGCTGGGACGACCACGCGGTCACGCTCGTAGCCAGCGAACCGCTGGGGCCCCACCAAAAGCTGGTGCTCGCGATGCCGGCGCTCGAGGCGCGTTTCGAACCGGGACAGTTCCTGAACCTGAGCGTGCCGGGCCACCTGCTGCGCCGGCCGCTGGCGCCCTCGCGCCACGAGGGAACGGA
>Ga0256835_1000272_pt1 | contig 41331 bp, 27 predicted proteins | sample PIR30metaG_FD_185972 | JGI IMG/M metagenome (GOLD analysis project Ga0256835, IMG submission 185972) | Hydrothermal vent microbial communities from East Pacific Rise, Pacific Ocean - PIR-30 | ecosystem: Environmental > Aquatic > Marine > Hydrothermal vents | place: Pacific Ocean: East Pacific...
CCGACGGCGACTGGAGCGGGACCGTTGATCTCGCCGGTTCGGGAGGCGGCTACGGTTCCGAGACCGCCCAGGTTCAGGTGACGGTGACGGACAACGACTCGCCGGGCGTGACGGTCAACCCGACCACGATCAACGTCTCGGAGGATGGGGCCACCGATTCGTACACCCTCGTCCTGAATACTCAGCCAACGGGAGACGTGACGATCGGAATCTCGTGGGGGAATCAGCTGATGATCTCACCCAACTCCGTGACGTTCACGTCGGCGAACTGGGACACGGCGCAGACCATCCAGGTCAGTGCAATCGACGATGGGAATCTCGAAGGTGATCATACGGAAGTGATCACCCACGACATCACGGCGAGCGCCGATCCCGACTACACGTCGGGCAACATCACCATCGACGACGTGACGGCAAACATCACGGATAATGAGCCGGTCTATCTGTTCATTGATTCGGATGGTGATGCGCTTGGGTATGGCGGGTTCTCCGTCGATGTTGCCGAGGAGGGCCAGACGAGTGACACGTTCATGGTCATGTTGATGGACGATCCTTCGGACGATGTCACGGTGACGCTGACGCCTGATGGCAACGTGACGGTGGATCCGACCACGTTGACGTTCACTTCCTCCAACGGAACGGCCCCGCAGACCGTGACGGTCACTGCGATCGACGACAATGTCTTCGAGGGTGGCGTCGGCCACATCTATGCAGCCAATGTTGGGGTCTCGGCGTCGAGTGCCGATCCGATCTTCGATGGGGCGACGGCCGATGTCCCCATCAATGTCGAGGACAACGACCGTGCACCCGCCGTGCCGGTGCTCGGTCACACTGGCCTGGTGCTCCTCATCGGACTCCTGACCGCCATTGGAGTGGCCGTGCTCCGGCGCCGCTGAGGCCTGGCCTTCTCATTCCGGATAGCCGCCCCGGGGAGACCTCGGGGCGGTTTTTTCGATCGGAGCAGTGGGGACGGAACCCTTCGGGCTGCGTTCGGAGTATTCGCTCGGGACAGGGAGGCTGCGGGAGTGTGTTCCGGGAGTCGAGATGACATTTCCGGTGGGGAGGTCGTTTCATGCCAGCGCAACGGCATCGTCCGGACCGGAGCTTGCAAACCGGAATGAGTCGTGAGAAACTTCCACGACTGTTCATGGGCCGGATCGGGCCGGCGTGATGGAGGGCGCAATGAAAGAAAACGTGATTCGCAGGGGAGCGATCATCCTCGTCATCTTTGGACTGCTCGCAGGAACGGTTCCTGCCGTCCTCGCGGATGGGGGCGACATCGATCAGACGCTGGGAGTGGACCAGCGCGTCGATTACAAGTCGCTGACGGACTACGGCCCGTGGGACGACCGCAACTACGGGATAACCTACGAGGATCTGCAATGGCTCGCGCCGGACGAGGCATCGATCAAGATGGCCGTTCCGGCGTTCGCCCGGATCGAATGGCGGAAGAAGCATCCCGAGATGAAGAACCCCGGGGTGACCTATCCCCGATCGTTCCCTGAGATCTTCAAGATCGTCTACGGTGGGCTGCTCGTCGATGGGCATTTCGTGACGTCGCCCCGCTCCGAGGAGGAGGACCGGGCGGACTGGAACGGCGAGATCAAGATCGAGCCGGGTGCCGAGTCGGCCATCGCCATCAATCCGACCAACACGGATCAGGTCATCGCCGGGTTCAACACCTCGACGCCGCATCAGCGGATGGTGTACTCGACGGATGGTGGGCAGACCTGGCAGTTCTCGGTCGACCTGGCGTCGAGCTGTTGTGACCCGACCGTGGCGTGGTCCTCCGACGGCCAGACGGCGTACACGGCTTCTCTTCTCAACTGCGGCTTCAGCGGTTGCGGCGTCGCAGTCTTCAGGTCGACCGACTTCGGCCAGACGTGGACCAAGATCCAGGATCTGACGGACAGCGGCTCGGACAAGGAGTTCATCCAGATCGACACGTATCCCACGTCGGCGTACAGGGACTATCTGTACGTCACCTGGCACGACGGTAACGTGCTCCAGTTCGCCAGGCTCCGTCCGGGTCAGGCGACCTTCGATGCGGTCCAGAGCTTCACGAACGATCCCCACGGGATCGGCAGCGACATCGCCACGGACACGGCGGGCAACGTCTACTACGTCTGGCCCTCCACGACGAACCGGACCATCGTCTTCAAGAAGTCGACGGACGGCGGTGCCACCTGGACCAACGCGGCGGTGATCTCCACCACGGAAGGACAGTTCGACTGGCCGATCCCGGCCATGGAGAGCCGGAATGCCTGGATCTATGTCGCCGCCGATGCCGATCTGTCCGGGGGGGCTTACAACGACAGTGTATACGTCGCCTGGACCGATACGACCGCTCCTGATAGCTCCACCGCGGCCGACAATCACACTCAGATTCATGTGGCCTACACCCGAGACGGTGGTGCAACGTGGACCACGGTGATCCCGCATCCGACGGATGACGCGAACGAGGTGGACCGGTTCAACCAGTGGCTCGACGTGGACGAGAACGGGGACGTCCACCTGATCTACTACTCCACCGAGGTCAACAGGCCGGACCGGACCCAGGTGGACCTGTTCTACCAGGTCTCCCAGGACGGCGGCCAGACGTGGAGCACGCCCCAGCGGGTGACCTCCGTGACCTCCCCCAACATCCAGGACAGCTTCGAATACGGCGACTACAACGGTCTCGACGCCGTCTCGTCGAAGCTCCTTCCGATCTGGACGGACAACCGCGGTGGCGACAAGGCGGACTCCATCGACGTCTACACCGCCGATGGCCAGCTCTGCACGCCGCCCACCGTCGACTTCACCATCTCTCCCAACCCCGCTCAGGCCGGTGAGACGGTGACCTTCACGTCTACCGTCAGCGGCGGCACGGCCCCGTACACCTACGAGTGGGACTTCGATGGTGACGGTGTTGTGGACTCAACCGACGCCAACCCGACCCACGTCTACAACGCCTACTACGACGGCACCGTCCGGCTCGTGGTCACCGATTCCCAGCCGTGCGGCATCACCGTGACCCACCCCATGACGGTCGATGCCCCGAGCGTGATCTACCAGGCGACCGGTACGCCGGTCGAGGTCTGCGGCGACGGTGACTCGACCGTGGAACCGGGAGAGGAGTGGGCCGTCCCGGTGACCGTGGAGAACATCGGGAGTCAGGACGGTCAGGCGGTGCAGGCCACTGTGACCGCGGTCGGTTCTCCAGCTGGGATCACCATGACCCAGGCCACCATCGATTTCGGGACGGTGAACTCCGGAGGCACGTCGACGGCCTCGTTCCAGTTCCTGATCGACGCCTCGTACACGCCGTGCGGCTCCGAGGTCGATTTCGACCTGGGAACGATCACGTGGACCGGCGGCAGCGGCCCGGGCCAGGCAGGTATCTACACCGCACCGGTCGGTGGTGGCACGGGCACGGTCGTCCGGTATTCCGACGATTTCGAGGACGCGACCACGTGGGGCGGTCTGAACTACGCCGGTGACGACAAGTGGGCCGTCACCACGGGACCGGGTCCGCACACCGCGGGCGAGTGGACCCGGACGAACACGGCGCTCGGCGGCAACAACAGCATGCCGGACGGCGGGAGCGGGTACTGGGTCGTCGCGGATTCGGACACGGCCGGCAGCGGCAACACGACCTCGACGATCTTGACATCCCCGGTGATCGACCTGACCGGTGTCACGCTCGGTCCCATCACGCTGGACGTGGATCTCTACTACAACGACTACTCCTCGGATAGTGAGCACGGCTACGTCGAGGTGTATGACGGGTCCACCTGGCAGACCATCGCCGACTACAACGGATCCGACGTCAACGGCCATCAGAGCTACGACGTCACCCAGTACGCGGCGAACAATGCGGCGTTCCGGGTCCGGTTCTCGTACCAGGACGCCTCGTTCTCCTGGTGGTACTCGGTCGACAACGTGCAGGTGATCTCTCCCGTGGATCCGGTCTGTGACAACACCACGCCGTGCGGTGGCCCGATCGCGGCGTTCGAGGCGCCGGATCGCGCATGCATCGGGACGGCGGTCCAGTTCACCGACCGCTCCTCCGGAGCGGCGACCTGGTCGTGGGACTTCGGTGACGGCACGTCCGCCTCGTCCGACCAGAACCCGACGCACACCTTCACGGTGGCGGGGACCTACACGGTCACGCTGACCATCGACGATGGCAACGGCAACACCGACACCGTATCCCACACCATCACGATCATCGGCTCCACGTCGGTCGTCCTGGCCGACGTCGATGCGAACGGCATCGCGAACGCCGCGGACCTCGCCTCGTGGATCGCCGAGCTCGCCGACGGTGACGGCACCGCGGTGGGCGATCGCTGCAACGCCTTCGCGACCAGCAACCAGGCAGACATGGACGGTGATTCCGACATCGACACGGCCGACCTCGTGGCGGGCGTTGGGGCGCTGTTCCAATAGGGCGGACCCATACGAACACGATGGGCGGGGCCTCCGGGCCCCGCCCTTTTTCGTAAACGAGGGACTCGCAACACGGAACACGATCTCGCGGGGTTCCTGAAAGCGGTATGGGGCACAGGTGAGAACTCGCCGCAGGCCACGCCGTACGCCCTTCGTCGCGGGGCGAGCGGGTCGCGGTGTTTCGGCTCGAAGCACAGTTGTCAAGGGACACCCAGATTCCCGCAGTTGGGGGACATCCGTCTTCCCGGCGTGGGAACGCCTCCTCTGTTCTTCCTTCACGAAGTTTCCGGCTCCTTCCAGCGGTGAGGGAGACGTTCTGCCATCGGCCGTGAACCGCGGCACCGCAGGTGCCGAGTCCAGAACGATGATTCTGTCGAGTTCGCGACCGGTGGTGAGCCAACTCCGGGTCCGTTGCTCTGATTCACTGACGGGGCAGGCCGGCCGGCAAGGTCCTTGGATGGGAGCTCGATGGCGGGACGGTTCTCCCGACGCACACAGGATGGGCAAGACCTGGGGACTGCCCGGGCCACCGAAGGGGCGTTCCGGGGCGTGGTGTGCTACCCTCTCGGCGGGATGGAACCGGGGAGGAGGTTGGTCTCGCGCGTTGGCTGGGCCGTGCTGGTCCTGCTGTTCGTGATCTTTGTGTGGGGGCTACACAGGCGTGCAGTCCTGGAGGCCAGCGGCGAGACGGTGATCCGGATGCTGTTCGTCCCCTCGGTGGAGCAGGGGACGTTGGTCCGGCGTGGGGACGAGCTGGCCCGGTTCATCCGCGCCGACAGCGGGCTGACGCTGCGCTCCGAGGTGCCCACGAGCTATGCGGCGGTGATCCAGGCGCTGGGGACCGGGCAGGCAGACGTGGCGTGGGTCCCCGCGTTCGCGTACGTGCTCGCCCACGCGAGGTACGGTGCGGAGGCGAGGCTCCAGATCGTTCGGTCGTACGACGTCTTCGGGATCGTGGTGACGAGGGAGGGGCCGGGCGAGCCAGCGGAGCTCGCCGAGCTCGGGGGCCGGCGAATCACCGTTCCAGGAACCTTGCCCGACGATCTCCGGCAGCGCGTGGTGGAGTGGCTGGACGCCGAGGCGCCGGGCTGGATCGAGGTGGCGGCGGATGACGACCTCGACGCGGTGCGGGCGCTGGTGGAGAATCCGGCGGGTGTCGATGCGGCCGTGTCGTCCCACGTCTTTTCGGGGCCCAACGATCTGGTGGGCGACGGGCGCAAGGCGCTGGAGGCTTTGCGGCCTGGGACGCTGCGGGAGACACGGGTCCTCGCCAAGACCGCTCAGCCGGTGGCGGAGCTGACCACGAGCTACAACGGGTGCATCCTGACCCGGACGGATTCCGGAATCCGCCGGCTCGACGACCTCAACGGCCGCACCATTGCGTTCTCGGACGAGACCTCCACGTCGGGGCACGTCTTCGCCCGGGCCCTTCTCGATGCCGCCGGGGTGCGGCTTGGGCACGTGCTGTTCGCCGGCGGCCACGCCAACGTCGTGCAGGCCGTGGCAGACGGGAAGGTCGCCGCGGGAGCTGCGTTCTACTCGCCGCCGGGTGAGCAGGAGGTCCGGGATCACACGTTCGTGGGCGACGCCCGCCGGCTCGTGCTCAAGCGGTTTCCGAGCGATGCGGAGCGGCTTCATTTTCTCGCCGACGTGCGAATCATCGCCTTGTCTGCTCCGATCCCCAACGATGTCTGTTGCATCCGGAAGGGGTTCCCCCAACGGGTGTGGGACCGGTTCGAGGCGTCGCTCAGAAGGTTTCTCCAGACGGAGGACGGGAAGGCGGCGTTCCATGACCTGGTGGCCGGTGTGGACGCGGCGGCGTGCGACGACACGACGTTCGACGGGTTCCGCGACGCGCTCAAGCGCTCCGGCGTGAGCGCAGGGAAGTTGCTCGAGGCCGAGGAGGCGAGACTGAAGCGGCGGAAGGGGAACGGATCGTGACGGAGCGGCCGGTGGGTAGCGGCGCAGAAGCCGTGCGGATCGAGGGCCTGTCGAAGGTCTTCGACGAGCGGGTCCGTGCGCTGTCGAACATCGACCTCGTTGTTCGCGAGGGCGAGTTTCTTGCGGTGCTGGGGCTCTCGGGCTCCGGAAAGTCCACGCTGCTCCGGTGCATTAACCGCCTGATCGACCCGACGGGGGGACGGATCTGGATCGACGGCGAGGAGATCACGGCGGCGAAGGGCGCTCAGCTTCGCCGGATGCGCCAGAAGATCGCCATGATCTTCCAGCAGTTCAACCTCGTGCGCCGCCACTCGGTGATACTCAACGTGCTGACGGGAACGCTGGGCCGGACGGGCATCGCAGGCTCGCTCCTGCTGCGGTTCCCCCAGGAGGAGCGGCGGCGGGCGGTGGCGTTCCTCGAACGGGTCGGCCTCGGTGACCACGTGGAAGCACGGGCGGACACGCTCTCGGGTGGCCAGCAGCAACGGGTCGCCATCGCCCGGGCGTTGATGCAGCGGCCGCGGCTCGTGCTTGCCGACGAGCCGGTGGCGTCGCTGGATCCGGCGCTCCGCCATTCGGTGATGCGCCATATCGAGGCGCTCAACCGCGATGAAGGGCTGACGGTGCTCTGTTCGCTGCACGACATCGATCTGGTCAAGGCGTACGCCACACGGGTTGTGGCGCTCCGGGCGGGGCGCCTGGTGTGGGCGGGACTTCCGGAGGAACTGGACATGGACGTGTTTCACGAGATCTACGGCGAGGACGCCGAGATGGCCTCCAACGCGAGCCTGTGAGCGGTTCGATGGCCGGGGAGACACCGCTCGCCGCAACGAGGACCCCCTGGGAGCGGGCCGTGGGCCGCCTGAAGGCCATCGTCATCGACACGGTGTTGCTGGCGCTCGCCCTGGCCATGGCCGAGTTCCTGGCGCTGGCGTTCTCGGGCCGGCGCGGACCCACGGGGATGCTGCTCGGGGCCGAGGAGATCCTGGACCTGCTCCACTACGGCTGGATCGCCTCCCTGGCGTTCGCGGGCGCGATGGTGTGGAACCTGTTCGAGCACTTCCTGGGCAGCTCCCCGGGCCGGGCGCTGGCCATGGGGCCCCGGGAGGCCGAGGAGGGGCTGGAGTGGCACGAGACGCTCCGGGGCTGGTTCGTCGCCGTGCTGATCGAGCTGACGTTCTTCACCGGCTGGCTCGTCACCGAGGTCGACCTCGGCTCGTTCCTGACCAAGTTCTCCAAGGCCTCGGGGATCGTCCGGGGGCTCGTACACCCCTCGGGCGCGGTGCTCCACCAGGGGCTCGTGCTGCTGGTCCAGACGATCTTCCTGGCGTTCATGGCCACGGCGTTCGCCATCCCCGTAGCGTTCTGCCTCTCGTTCCTCGCGGCCCGGAACCTGACCCGGGGCAGTGCCCTGTCCCGGGCGGTCTACCTCGTGACCCGAACGGGAATGAACTTCACCCGGGCCGTGGAGCCGCTGGTCTGGGCACTGATCTTCATCTCGTGGGTCGGTATCGGCCCGTTCGCCGGGGTTCTGGCGCTCTGGGTCCACTCGGTGGCGGCGCTGACCAAGCTGTACTCGGAGCAGATCGAGTCCATCGATCCCGGCCCGGTGGACGCCATCAAGGCCACCGGGGCCCGGACACTCCAGGTGCTGCGGTACGGTGTGGTGCCGCAGGTCATCCCGCCGTTCCTGTCGTTCACGATCTACCGGTGGGACATCAACGTCCGCATGTCCACCATCATCGGGTTCGTCGGCGGCGGCGGGATCGGCTACATCCTCAAGCCTCGGGTGGACCTCGGCGAGTGGGGCGAGGTCGGGACGCTGGTGCTCCTGATCGCCGTCACCGTCTGGCTGATGGACCTGGTGTCGGCGAAGATCCGTGAGCGGATCGTCTGACGGCGGGGCAGCCTCCCGGCTCACGGAGGTCCTCCGGCGGACCTGGGGGTTCGAGGGGTTTCGGGAACACCAGCGTGAGGCGATGGAGGCGATCCTCGCGGGGCGGGATTCCCTCGTCGTGCTGCCGACGGGTGGAGGGAAGTCGCTCTGCTACCAGGCGCCGGCGGTGGCCATGGAGTGCCTGGCGGTGGTGGTCTCGCCGCTGATCTCGCTGATGAAGGACCAGGTCGACGCCCTCGTGGCGGCAGGCGTACCCGCGGCGTTCTACAACTCCACCCTGGGGCCGGAAGCGCGGCGGGAGGTCGCGTCGCGCTTCAGATGCGGCGAGCTCCGGCTGCTCTACGTCGCGCCGGAGCGGCTGATGGGGGAGGGGAGCGAACGGTTTCTCGAGCTGCTCCGCGCAGCGGGTCCGCGGTTCGTCGCCGTGGACGAAGCCCACTGCATCAGCCACTGGGGGCACGACTTCCGGCCGGAGTACCGGATGCTGGGGCGGCTGAGGCAGCACCTCCCCGGGATCGGCCTCCACGCCTTCACCGCCACGGCGACGCCCCGCGTGCGGCGGGACATCGTGGAGCAGCTGGGGCTCCGGGACCCGGTGGAGGTGGTCGGGACGTTCGACCGGCCGAACCTCGTCTACCGCGTCCGGTGGCGCAACGACCTGCTGGCCCAGGTCCGGCAGGTACTGGACGCCCACCCGGGCGAGGGGGGGATCGTCTACTGCCTGGCCCGCCGCGACGTGGACACGCTGGCCGCGCGGCTGGCCCGGCTCGGCTACTCCGTCGCGCCGTACCACGCGGGGATGTCCGACGAGGACCGCAGGCGGAACCAGGAGGCGTTCGTCGCGGAGCGGGTGGACGTCGTGGTCGCGACGGTGGCGTTCGGGATGGGGATCGACCGCTCCAACGTGCGGTTCGTCGTCCACGCCGCGGCCCCCCGGTCGGTGGAGCACTACCAGCAGGAGACCGGCAGGGCCGGACGGGATGGTCTGCCCGCCGACTGCACGCTGCTCTACGCCCCCTCGGACTTCGCCGTGTGGCGGAGCCTGCTCGAGTCGAGCGGGGAGGCGAGTCCCGAGTCGGAGGAGCTGCTCGGCCACATGTGGCGGTACGCCTCCCAGGTCCGGTGCCGGCACCGGGCGCTCTCGGAGTACTTCGGCCAGCCCCACCGCGGCGCCTGCGGGGCGTGCGACGTCTGCCTGGGTGAGCTGGAGCCGGTGGAGGACGCCACGGTGCTGGCCCAGAAGATCCTCTCCTGCGTGGTCCGCACCGGCCAGCGGTGGGGCGCCGCGCACGTGACGGACGTCCTGCGCGGTGCGAGCACCGAGCGGATCCGGAGTGCGGGCCACGATCGGCTCTCGACCCACGGGCTGCTGGCCGGGATGCCCGTCCCGGAGATCCGCGCGGCCATCGACCAGCTGGTGGACCTCGGGCTGCTCACCCAGGAGCCCGGGCGGTTCCCGACCCTCTCGGTGACCGAGGCCGGGTGGGAGCTGCTCCGCGGCCGCCGGGAGTGCGCGCTCTGGCGCCAGCCGGTTCCCGCCCGCCGGACGGGCCGCGGAGGACGGTCCGTCCGCAGGGACGACGCCTCGTGGGAGGGTGTGGACCAGGAACTGTTCGAACGGCTCCGGGCGCTCCGCAAGGTCATCGCCGAGGAGCGCGGCATCCCGCCCTACGTCGTCTTCCACGACCGGACGCTCCGGGAGATGGCGCGCCTCGTACCGCGGACCCCCGCGGAGCTGCTACGGGTCCACGGCGTGGGGGAGCGGAAGGCCCGCGAGTTCGGCCCAGCGTTTCTCGAGGCCATCGCCGCCCACGGAGAAGAGTCTCTGGAGGATTGAGTGCGCGGGGGGCCGGCCTCGCCGGTCAGTCGTCGAGGCAGAGGGGTTCGGGCTGCTCCGAGGCGCCACCGGTGGCCCGCAGGAACCGCTGGACCAGGGTCGCGACGGTCCTGTCGAGCCGGTCTGCCGTCCGTGCGCCGGCCGGGAGGGGGATCTGAGCTCCGGCCAGGGTCTGGTGGCCGCCGCCGAAACCGCGGCGCCCGGCCATCCGGTGGGCCACCCGCCCGGCGTTGCCCTCCCGGTCCGAGGTCCGGAGGGAGACATGGATCGTGTCGCCGACGCACCCGATGCAGCAGGACCAGGTGACGCCCTCCACCCGGAGCAGCAGGTCGGCAGCCTCCGCGATCATCTCCTGGGAGTCCAAACGACCGAGGTTGGAGACCACCCTCGTTCCGTACAGCGTCGCACTGTCGAGCGCCCTGCGGAGCCGCGAGAAGTAGGCGCGCGGCAGCGGGGCGGAGACGATACGCCCGAGGGCACGTGGGTTCGCCAGCGGGTAGAGCTGGAGGAACGCCTCGATGTCGGCGCGGGTACTCTCCCGGCCGAGGTCCTGGGTATCGGACCGGATGCCGTAGACGAGTGCCGTGGCCAGCTTCGTCGGGATCTCGATGGCCGCCGCGTCTAGGTACTGGTACAGGATCGTCGAGGTGGCGCCGTACCGGGAACGGATGTCCGTGAACCGCGCGGAGCGGGACTCCCGCCGGATCGGATGGTGGTCGATGACGATGTCGGGTACGCACCCGTCGGGGAGGGAGATGTTGCCTGCGCCGGGCTGGGCGTCCACGACCGCCACACGGTCGAACCGTTCGCTGTCGAGGGACGCGATGGAACGGGGATTGAGACCAAGGTACCGGACGAGCGCCTCGTTCTCCGCCCGTCCGACGGTTCCCCCATGGCCGAGCGAGCAGGCGATCCCGTGGCGCTCGTTGGCGATCTCCCGGAGCGCCGCGGCGGCGGCGATGGCGTCGGGGTCCGGGTTGTTCTGCATGACGACGAGGAGCGTCCGGCTCCCCTCGAGCACGAGGTCCAGCTTGCGAAGGCGTTCCTGGGGATCGATCCGTGCGGCCACGGGCGCTCCTTTCCCGGGAAGTATAGCCCGCTTGTCCTCAGGGGCGCGGGGTCAGAAGTCGTAGCCGACGGAGAGGATCGTCCGGAAGTCGTTCCTCTTCGGGACGGCGCCGTCCTTCCCGGGCCGTGGCTCCTGGATGTGGTCCCAGACCCAGAAGAGGCTGACGCCCACCTTCCGGAACAGGCCGAGGTCGAACCCGGTGCGGAGGTGGCTCGTGAACCGTCCGGACTCACTGTCCACCACGTGGGTGTTGAGGTCGACCAGGTACCGCAGCCAGCCCGTGAGGCGCGTCTCGTACCGGGTGCCCAGGGAGAGGCTCGGCGTGTCGGCGGTGGACGGCTTGCCGGGATCCACCGCATGGAAACTCGTGTGCTGGAACCCGAGGCTTCCGTTGACGTTCCAGCGGGACCGGGAGGTCCGGACCACCTGCCATCCGAGCCCAGCACCGAGGGTCCAGCGGGCCGCCACGTTCTGGAACGGGTCCCGGTAGAACTCGCCGTTGAGCGGGGTCAGGTAGAACCGGTCGGAGACGAACCGGTCCCACACCGCCGTGGCGCGGTGGTTGTCCGCCGTGCGCCTGCCCGCCGTGTCCGTCAGGTTGCCCAGGTACCCGATCCGGAGGCGGTCGCGGGGGGTCCGGCGGACCGAGTCCAGGAGCAGGTTGGTCTCGAGCTGCTCGGTGTTGCCGGAACGCGCGTTGAGCCCGGCCCGGACCCGGCCGCTCCAGTAGTTCCGTTCGCGGGGATCCCCGACGGTGACGGCGAGGACCTCGCCAAGGGGCGCCGCGGCCACCTCCCGGCCATCCGCATCGACCACCCTGACGGTGCCGGACTCGACCTCCAGGCGGCCGACGGCTGTCGGGCGATCGAGCAACGCCACCTGGGAGATCCTGGAGCACCGCAGCGTCCGGATCCTCGTCCAGGGGATCTTCACCGTCCCGATCCCGTCCGAATGGAACTCGAGCTTCCCCTCGTACATGTCGCCGATCCGGCCCCGCAGCCACTCGCCGGATTCGAGGCCGACCCAGTCCGCGGTGTCCCCACCGGCCTCGGGGGGCAGCCAGCCCTGGTCGGCCGCCGTCGTAGGGAGCACGACGAACAGCAGCAGGAGAACGGTGGCGGCGACGATCCAGCGGCGCGTCGGAAACGGCATTCGGACCCCCCCTCCGTGCCCGCTCCCGCGGGCGGCCAGCGGCGAGGATACCGGGCCCGCCAGGGGCTGTCGACCCGGTCGTCGCGGGCCTCCCGGCCATGTTCCCGGGATGAACACGACGCATCCCGACGCATCCGGCGGGCGCCAGAGAAGGTTTGGGCCGGCCAGGAAGCCCGGGAGGTGTTGGAGAAGCAACGCACCCTGGAAAACAGTATCCCGTACCGTTCGCCGGAGGCGTACTGATAAACAGTGTCCCTTTTTCCGTACCCTTCGCCGGATCAAATAGACAGTGTCCCTTTCTCTTGGGTCGGGTTCTGCGGTCCGGGGGTGGGACGTTGGGTGCGTTCAGAGGGTCTCGCGGACGAGGCGCTCCATCACGGTCGCGGCGTGGTCGATGTCTTCCGGACCGATCTCGTAGTGGGTCACCATGCGGATCCGGTCGTGGCCCAGGGCGTTGGCCAGGACGCCGCGGGCCCGGAGCCTGTCGACGATCTCCCCGGCCGTCAGCGGGAAGGCGGGCCGGACGCCGAAGAAGACGATGTTGGTCTCCACGGTGGCCGGATCGAGGTCGAAAGCCGGCAGGGCGGCGATCCGGCCCGCCAGGCGGCGGGCCGTGAGGTGGTCCTCGGCGAGGCGGGGGAGCATCTCGTCGAGCGCCACGAGACCCGCGGCGGCCAGGACGCCGGCCTGGCGCATCCCACCGCCGAACAGCTTCCGGATCCGGCGCCCCTCCCCGATCGCCTCCTGAGAGCCGAGGAGGACGGAGCCCACCGGGGCGGCGAGCCCCTTGGAGAGGCAGAACATCACGGTGTCGCACCCGGCGGCGAGCTCGGACGCCGGGACGCCGAGCGCCGCCGCGGCGTTGTGGATCCTGGCCCCGTCGAGGTGCACGGCGATCCCGTGCCGCCGGGCGACCTCCACGAGCTCCCGCATCCTGCCGGGCGGCACGACCCGTCCGCCGGCGAGGTTGTGGGTGTTCTCGAGCAGGAGGAGGCGCGTCGGCGTCCGGTACCCCGCGGGGGGCTGGATCGCGCGCTCGACGGCGGCCGGGTCCGGGATGCCGTCCGCCGACGGCACGGGGCGGGGCAGGGCCCCGGAGAGGGCCGCCATGGCTCCCATCTCGAAGTTGAACACGTGGCACCCCGCATCGCCGACGACCTCGGAACCGGGCACCGTGTGGAGGTGGACGGCGATCTGGTTCCCCATGGTCCCGGTGGGGACGAACAGCCCGGCCTCGAACCCCATCAGTTCCGCGGCGCGATCCTCGAGCCGCCGGATGGTGGGGTCCTCGCCGTAGACGTCGTCTCCCACCTCGGCCTCGGCCATGGCGCGGCGCATGGCGGGCGTGGGCCGGGTGACCGTGTCCGAGCGGAGGTCGACGATCCGTTCTATGCCGGCCCCCTCAGCCGAGGACGTACTCGCCGTCCTCGATGACCGTCACGGTCCGGCCGTCGGGGTGGACGATCACGGCGCGGCGGACCTGGATCGGGTTGCCCTTCGCGTAGACGATGTCCTGGTGGACCACCGTCGAGGCGTCGCGGAACCGGTCGACGCCCCAGACGCCCCCCAGGTGGTCCGATCGGCCGAACGCCCAGTGGAACCCCGCCTTCTCGTCTTCGAGGACGTTGCCGGTGACCACGGCGCTCTCGTTGACGCCGAACGCCACCTCGGCGATGTTGGTTCGTGCCGGATCCTCGGCGAACAGCTCGGCGTACCGTTCTGCCAGCGGTCCGTCGCCCTCCACGATCTCGATCCGGTTCGCGGCCACGTGGAACAGGACGAGCTCGCCGTCCTCCATCACGGGGATCGTCCCGGCGGTCCACGACGGGACCCCGTCGCGCTCGCCCTCGTACGGCACCTCGAACGTCTCCCCGGACGGCAGGTTGATGATCCGGTCCCCCTCCTTGAACCGGGGGAGGAAGCCGTCGTCGGCCTCGGGCGTGCGGTACCGCAGGTCGAACCAGCACCGGTGGCCCGTGGAGAACAGGACGTCCGCGAGCTCGGCGCCCTCCATCGCCTCCAGGATCGCCTGGCACCGGCGCGCGACCACGCCGTAGTCGGCGGCCAGGGCGCTCTCCTCCATCCGCTTGAGCACGCCGGGCATGGAGGCGGCGCGGAAGTCCTCCTTCTCCTCGGCGAGCTCCGAGAGCGGCGCCGTGGCCGAGAACTCGGTCATGGCGACCACGAGGGTCGAGTCGAGCAGCGTCTCGCGAAGCGGGACCTCCTCGCCCTCGAGGAACCCCGTCTCCGGCAGGTCCGCGTTGTTGGCGCCCGTCGCCGGGAAGCTCAGCATCGGCCGGACCTCGAACCCGATGCGCGAGCCCAGGCGGGCGAACGCCTCGCGCCACTCCTCGGCCATCCTGCGGCGTTCCTTCCACTCCGGGTTGTCCGCGATGTCGCCGTGGGGCAGGTCCACCATGACGGTGACCACCTCGCCGGGCTGTGGGTCGAACACGTCCACGAGCAGCTTCTCGAGATCGATGGCCATGGGGCCTCCTTTCGGCCGTGCATTGTACCGCCGCACGGGCCGGCCGGGGGTGCGGTCAACCCGGAGCGTCCGGGGGGCGTCTCCAGGGAGGAGTACCGGTGCGGCGTGGACGGGAGCCGGGCCGTGGCGGTATGGTTGATACGGGACACCGGGGGAGGGTTGTGATGATCGGACGGCGGCTGTTCGCGACGTTCCTTCTCGTGGCCGGGGTGGCGTTTCCGGCCTCCGGACCGGCGGCGGGGGCGGGGAGGGGAGGGGGAGGAACGCTGCTGTACCAGCGTGTCCGCCACGTGGTGACAGCTGGAGGCTCGCCGGGCTCCGGGTGCCGGTCGGTGACCGTGCTCGAGCTCCTCGACGCGGGGACGATCCGGCCGGACGGGACGGGCCGGACCCGGCTCGCACTCGAGGACCACGTCATGTCCAGGGTGCGGACCGGAGGGTGGGACCGGTTCTTCTACGTGGCCACGCCCGCGGATCCCGTCCGGCGGTTCGGTCCGGTGGGCCGCAGCGGCGTGGTCGAGACGGTCAACTGGGAGGCGCCCTCCCAGTCGGTCCGGGGCGCGTCCCTCTCGGGCGGGAAGGGCACGGCGGTCGTGGTCCGGGAGACCGGCGGGCGGTTCCCCGGCGACCTCCAGGTCTCCCCGGGAAACGGGCACGTCGTCTGCCCCTGGACCCGGCGCATGACCCCCCCGAAGGGGCAGGTCTATTTCGGGCGGTTCGATCCGTTCAGCGACGAGGCGGCCCTCCTGATCGCCGATCCGGTCACGGGCGCCCGCCGGACGGCCCTGGACGGTGAGTACAGCCGTGCGCTGTTCGAGAGCTTCGCGGACCTCTCCACGGACGGGCGGTGGTTCTACACGGTGGCCCACTGCGGGCGGGGCTTCGAGCTCGTCGGCGTCGAGCTCGCCACGGGGAGGGTCCGGACGTTCCCGGAGCTGTTCCCCCGTTTCGACCCCGGGTCGCTCCCGTGGAACGAGCTGTACCCGAAGGGCCGCGGGGTCGCCTGGCCGACGTTCCGGATCTCGCCCGACCGGACGCGGCTGGCGGTCACGAGGGACGTGTACGACCATTCCTGCAACGTCACCACGTGCAGCTGCGTGGTGCACCACACCCTGTGGATCGTTTCCCTGGACGGCGGGCCGGCCCGGGTGGAGCGCGGCCGCGTCGGGTACGTGACCGACCTCCGGTGGAGCCCCGACGGCTCCCGTCTGGCCGTGGCGTCGGTGGACAGCGGTGGGTGCAACCCGGAGTACGTGGGGTCGCGGATCGAGCTCCTCGACAGGAACGGCCGCCCGATGCGGACCGTTCTCCGGAAGGCGCACACGAAGGTCACCAGCGTCCGGTGGTCGCCGGACGGGCGGCGCCTCGGGTGGGACCGCTACGGAACGGACCTGGTCGGACGACTGGAGGTCGCGGACGTGGCTTCGGGCGCCGTCCGCGAGGTCGTGAACACGCGCGAGCTCGGCATCCCGGTGGACCGCAAGCACCCCGTGACGCTCCTCCTCTGCGCCTGGCTGCCGGAGAGGCGTTGAAAGCGCCGCGGTTCCGGCCCTGAGCGGGCCGCATCTCGCGGCCGCTCGCGTCAGTCGAACCGGCCCGTCTCGTAGAAGTGCTCGAGGCGGTCATCCTTCTCCCGGAACCGTTCCAGGAGCCACGCGGCGAGCGCCTCCCGCCCCTCCGGGAGCGTCTCGATGGGAAAACGCCGGGCGTGCATGTGGATGCGGCGGACCTGGCCCAGCGCGAGCTGCCAGAGGGTCGGGACACCCTCCTCGTAGCCGACGGTCAGGTCGTAGACCGCTGCGACGTGGCCCCGGAGGGCCTCGACGGTGGCTGCGAACCCCTTGGTCCGGGGCACGAGGGTGTGGCGTGGCGGCGTCAGACCGCGCTCCTCGGCGAACCGGCGGGCCCGTTCGAGCTTGGCCCGGGTCAGCCGGGTCCCCTCGGGGTAGGTGACGAGCCAGACGGGAAGCCGCTCCCCGACGATGGCGGCAAAGGCCCGCTCGATCCGGCCGCGGTCCTCCGTCCAGCGGCGTCTGACGAAGACGCACCCCAGAAACACCATCCCCCAGCCCATTCCGGGAACCCACTTGAGCGGGTCTTTGACGAAGAACTTGAGGTGCCCCAGCATCCCGCGCGGCTTCGCCAGCATCATCACCGCCACGATGTCCGGCATCTGCTGGTGGTTCGAGATGACCACCGCGTTCTCCCGGGGCGGGATCTCGTCACCGGTCAGGACGAGCCGGGTGCCCCGGAGCCGCTCCACCGCCAGGACGCACCAGCCCCACCACGTTCCGGCAAGGGTCGTGTTGACCTTCCGAAACGCCGGCTTCGAGAACGGGACCAGCACGTAGCTCAGCATCTGGAGCACGTTGAAGAACAGGAGTGTCAGGAACAGGACGACGGCCAGGGGGATCGTCGTGGCGACCCGCCACCAGTGCCGGGGGCCGGTTTCGGGGGGCAGGGGATCCAGCGGCATCAGAGGGCCTCCTCGATGGCGGCGCGGCAGGCCTCCATGTCCTCCTCCGTCGTCCGGAGGTTGCCCACCGCCAGGTGGATCACGGTTCCGACGTCGAGCCGCGTGTGGGAGAGGAACACCCGTCCGCCGGCGTTGATCCGTTCGAGCAGTGCCATGGTCAGGCGGTCCGCCTCGGCCGGATCGGTGACGCCGGGGAACCGGGGCCTGAAGTTGACCACCGAGAACGGGACCGGCGCGGCGAGCTCGAGCCGCGGGTGGGCCTCGACCCAGGCGGCGAACTCCCGTGCCATCCGGACATGGGCGCGGATCCGCTCCCGCAGTCCCTCGGCCCCGAACGACCGGATGACCCACCACAGCTTCAGGGCCCGGAACCGCCGGCCCAGCTGCACGCCGTAGTCCATCAGGTCCACGACCTTCCCGGTCTGGGGGGTCGTCAGGTAGTCGGGGACGAGGGAGAACGCCTGCCGGAACAGCTCGGGACGGCGGGTGTAGACGGCGGAGCAGTCGATCGGCGTGAACAGCCACTTGTGCGGGTTGAAGACGAAGCTCGAGGCCCGTTCGCACCCCTCCAGGCACCAGCGGAACTCCGGGCAGACGGCGGCCGAGCCGGCGTAGGCGGCGTCCACGTGGAGCCACAGCCCCTCCCGTTCGCACAGCTCGGCGATGGCGGGGACGGGGTCGACCGACGTGGTGGAGGTGGTGCCCACCGTGGCGATCACGGCCAGGGGCCGCCGGCCCGCGGCCCGATCCTCCGAGACGGCCCGGGCGAGCGCCTCCACGTCCATCCGGTACTCGGGATCGTGGGGGACGGCCCGGAACCCCTCCAGACCGATGCCCGCGGCGATGCACGCCTTGGCGATGGACGAATGGGCCTGGTCCGAGGCGTAGACGGCCAGGGGCGGCAGGTCCGGACGCCCGGCCATGCCGCGCTCCCGGATCTCGAGCCCCGCCGCCTCCCGCGCGGCCATCACCGCCAGCATGGAGCTGATGGAGGCGGTGTCGGTCAGGAAGCCGAAGAACTCTTGCGGAAGACCCAGCATGGAGCGCAGCCAGCCGAGGACGTGGAGCTCGAGCTCCGTGGCGGCGGGACAGGTGCGCCACAGCATCCCGTTGACGTTGAGACCCGCCGAGAGCAGCTCGCCCAGGATGCCGGGCCCTGAACCCGTGATTCCGAAATAGCCCATGAACCCCGGGTGGTTCCAGTGGGTCACGCCGGGCAGGACGACGCGCTCGAAGTCCCTCCAGATGGCGTCCGGCGGCTCGGGGGCCTCCGGGGGCCCGAGGGGGAGGGCGTCCGAGATGGCGCCGGGCCGGACCTTCGAGAGCACGGGGTACCGCCGTGCGCCACCGGCGAGGTAGTCGGCGATCCAGTCCACCATCCGGTGGGCCTCGATCCGGAACGTGTCGGCGTCGAGATCCATCCCGCCCGGCAATGTGGAATCGTCCATCGGTGCTTCCCGGGGAAGTGTACCCGCTCCCCACGAGGCGGTAGAATGCGGGCGGAGGTTCCCATGCAGCGTTTCCTTATCATCCTGCTCGTCACCGTCCTCGCCGCCGGCGCGGTGGGGTACCTCATCCTTCAGCGCGCCCACGGCAAGGCGATCGCCGAGCTCCGCGCCACGGCGGAGGAGCGGGTCGAGGCCGAACGGCGCCAGGCCGCCGAGGTGCTGGGCCAGCTGGCCCAGGATCTCGCCCGCACCCTGGCCGTGACCTTGGCCGACGACGTGGCCCGCCAGGACGTGGCGGCGCTGGAGGCCGAGGTCGCGGCGGTCGTGCAGGGGAACCGGATCGCGGGCGTTCTGGTGCTCGACGACGAGGGCAACGTCCTGGCGACGAGTGACCTGCGCTACCGGGACCGGCGGCTGGACGATCCGGCGACACGGAGAGCGCTTGCGGTGACCACCGTGACCACCGCGGAGGAACCTCCGTCTCCCGGCCAGCTCGAGGTGGACGCCCCGATCCTCTCGGCGGGCCGCCGGGTGGGGACGCTCCGCCTGTTCGTGGACGTGGCGGGGTGATCGCGGCCGGGGGAGCCGAGCCGCCCCTTCCTCCGTATCGTTCCTGAGACGGCGCCGTCTCGGTTCGGCGACACGGCCGGACTCCGGTTCGCCGGGTTCGCCGGGACGAGGAGCCCGGCACCGTCCGTCCGGTCGCCGTCTCCGGGCAACGGCCGCCATTGCGGGACGCGCCGGGCTCGCTGGCACGATCCATGCTCCTTCCCGCGGCAGGAGGTGTGCCATGTCGATCGCTCGTCCGAACCGATCCGTTTCGATGCTCCTCGTGGCCGTCTGCGCCGCATGGACGGCCGTTGCAGGGTCCGCATCGGGCCAGTGTCCCGTCCTTGCCGGAAGAAACGGCTTCGGGCCGACCTGGGATCTCGCCGTGGCCGACGGCATCGTGTTCGCCGGCAGCGGCAGCGTCCTGGTGGCGGCCGAGGCGGTCTCCGGAACGGAACGAGGCCGCGTCGATGTCGGGGGAGTGATCCACGGTGTCACCGTTTCCGGAGGCCGGGCGTACGTCGCCGCCGACGGGCAGGGCCTCGTCGTCGTGGACGTGACCGATCCTGCCTCGATGAGGGTGCTCGGGACCGGCGTGGGCGCTCCGGTCTGTCTCGGCGTGGCCGTCTCCGGCGACACTGCGGCGGTGGCGGCGGGGTGGACCGGTCTCGTGCTGTTCGACGTCTCGGACCCCGCATCGCCGCGACGGGTCGGCGTGTCGTCGGCTGGGGCCTACGCTCTGGCGGTCGCCCTCTCCGGTCGGGTTGCGGCGGTCGGAGAGAGCGTCGGGGGGGTGCGGCTCGTGGACGTCTCGGACCCGTCGGACCCTGTGGAGCTGGCCACCGTGGACACCGCCGGGGAGGCCGGAGGGCTCGCATTCTCGGGCGACACGCTCTACGCAACGGACAGCCAGGAGGGGCTCGTCGTCCTGGACGTTGCGGATCCGTCGAACCCGGTCCGGCTCGGAGCCGTGTCCCTCCCAGGGTTTCCGGAGGACGTGGCGGTGTCCGGAACCACGGCGTGGGTGGCGGCGGACTACGGCGACCTCGTTTTCGTCGATGTGGCGAACGCCTCGGCTCCTTCCGTGCTGTCGGTCCTGCCGATCGACTCGGGCGTCGCCGTGGCCGTGGCGGTGGACGGGACGGCCGGCTGGGTGGCCCTCCACGCGGGTGGGGCCGTGCGGGTGGATGCTTCGACCCCCTCTGCTCCCTCCGAGGGGGCGAGGCTGGCGGCCCACGGGGAGGTCCGCGCCGTGGCCGGAGTCGGGGACCATGCCGTGGTCGCGGACTGGAGCGGCGCAAGGCTGCGGATCATCGATCCCGCGGCCGGTGGAGGTCCCGCAGAGGTGGCGTCGGTGGAGTTGCCCGGTACGGCGGCGGCGCTGGCGGTCTCGGGGGGGAAGGCGTACGTCGCCCTGGACTGGTTCGGTCTCGTGGTGGTGGACCTTGACGATCCGCTCCATCCCGTCATCGAGGGCAGCGTGGCGCTGCCCGGGCACCCATCGGGTGTGGCGCTGGCGGGAAGCCACGTGCTCGTACCGTGTTCCGGTGCGGGGCTGGAGGTCGTGGACGTCACTGATCCGGCATCGCCCTCCGTTGCGGGCGAGCTGGAGCTGTCCGGGAGTCTGTTCGGCGTGGGCGTCGTCGGCGATACGGCGTACGTGGCGGCGGGTGGTGATGGGGTCGTGGTCGTGGACGTCTCGGACCCCATCCACCCCTCGCGTGTCGGAGCGGCTTCCACCCGTGGCACGGCGCTGGACGTGGCCCCGTTCGGAGACCGCCTGGCCGTCGCGGACTACTACGGCGGTCTGACGGTGATGGACGTCTCGGCGCCTCAGACCCCGGTCGTCGAGGGCCATCTCGATCTGCCCGACGCGACCCGGTCCGTCTCGGTCAGGAACGGGCTCGCCTTCGCCGGTAACTCGCTCCAGGGGCTGACGGTGATCGACCTCTCGGACCCGGCCTCGCCCGCAGCACGGGGGTTCGTCGAGGTTCCCGGGGACTCGTGGGGAGGTGCGTTCGTCGGGAACCTCTACGCCCTTGCCGAGGGCCAGGGCGGGGTCGCTTTCTTCGACGTTTCCGGATGCGGGTCGGGTCCGGCGGCTCCGGTGGCGGACTTCTCGTTTCGTCCCTCGGCGCCGAAAACCGGGGAGACGGTCTCGTTCACCGACCTCTCGACGGGTTCCCCGACATCCTGGCACTGGGATTTCGGCGACGGGTCGGCGAGCACCGAGCGGAACCCGACCCACGTCTACACCTCGTCGGGAACGTTTGGCGTCACACTGGAGGTGGCGAACGGATCCGGGTCGGACTCCGTCACCAGGACCATCGTGGTGCATCCGGTCGGGGAGTTGCCGCCGATCCACTTCCCGTTCGCGCACCGGTACGTGGTCGCCGCCGCGGCGCACGTTCCGGGGGCGGCGGGGACGAACTGGGTCACGGACCTCGTGCTCCACAACCCGGGGACGGAGGATGCCATAGTGGATGTCTTCTTCCTCGAGACCGGGAAGGACAACTCGGCGGCCCAGCCATCGGAATTCACCGTGCCAGCGGAGAGCTCCGTGAGGTTTCCCGACGTGCTCGCCTCGCCGTTCGGTCTCGGCCATGCGACGGGAGCGCTGTACATCGGGTCCGACCGGCCGCTCGTGGTGTCGTCGAGAACGTTCAACGACGCTGCGGAGGGGACGTTCGGGCAGTTCATCCCGGGCCCGGATCTCTCCCGGTCTCTCGGGACCTCGGAGACGGCGATTCTCGTTCAGCTCGAGGAGGCCGCGGACTCCTCACGAGGGTTCCGGACGAACTTCGGCGTTGCCAACGTCTCCGGGGTTCCGATCCACGTGGTCGTGGACGGGTACGCGGCGGATGGCGCACGGCTCGGTTCGGTCGGTCTCGACGTCCCGGCGTGGTCCCACGTGCAGATCAACCGGATCCTCTCCTCCAGGCTCGGGGCGCCGGCGGCCGACGATGCGTATCTCGTGGCCCGGACCGACACGGAGGGCGCCTGCTGGTTCGCCTACGCCTCGGTCGTGGACAACCGCTCGGGCGACCCGACCTACGTGGCGCCTGCGGACGACTGGGAAGGCCCGGTCTGGATTGCCGCGGCGGCCCACGCCGAGGGGTACAACGGAACGGTCTGGCGGACGGCGGTGGAGGTCTGCGCGTTCAGTGGGACGCTCGACGACGTGACGCTGCGCTGGGCGGAGGACGGCGCCTCCTCCCCGCGCGAGACCTCGCTCGGCGGTGTTCCCGGCAATTGCCGCCGCTTCGGGGACATCCTTGCCGATGCGTTCTCCGCGAACGGCACCGGCGCGCTGGCGTTCACGGCCGGGCAGGGCCGGCTGACGGTCGGCAGCCGGACGTTCAACGACGCCGGGGACCGGACCTATGGACAGTCGATCCCGGCGGTTCCGGCATCCGCGGCGTTCCCGTGGGGGACCACGGCACGGCTCGTACAGCTCGCCCACTCCGCGGATCGCAGCAGGGGGTTCAGGACGAACATCGGCATGGTGAACGTCGGGGACGTTGCCGTGACGCTGCGGCTCGAGCTCCGCTCGGGGGACGGGGGCTCCCTCGGCGTGAAGACGGTTCGGCTCGCGGCGGGGGAGCACCGCCAGCTCAACGATGTCTTCCGGGAGTTCACGGAAAGCTCGGTGGACGACGCCTACGCCCTGATCGCGGCCACCACCGGTCCCGCCTCATGGCTGGCCTACGCCTCGGTGGTGGACAACCGCTCGGGCGACCCCGTGTTCATACCGGCGGTGGCCACCGACTGAACGGCGGCGCAAAGAAGCGGCCCCGCCGGAGCGGGGCCGCCATTTCGTTTCCGTTTCTGGGTTCGCTCAGAAGCTCCAGCCGAGCGACGCCCTGTAGAGCGTCATGGTCCCCGACGTGTCGTACAGGTACGGCGCGTCGTCGGAGAAGTCGGCGTAGCGCAGGCCGAGGTTCACCCGGAACGACTTGTTGATGTGGTAGGTCGCATCGAGCTCGGCATCGATCCTCGTCGTGTCGAGGTCCGAGTAGGTGTGCGACTGGGAGAAGTCGAACGCCATCGACGGGTGGGTCGCCGCATACTCTGGTGCGGAGAGCGAGAACGGGTCGAGCCCGGCCTCGGAGGTTGTCCACGTCAGGTTGAACCCCAGGTCCCACCGGTCGTTCGGGTGGACCCTGAACCCCGCCATCACCGTGTTGCTGGTCGAATCGTAGTTGAGCAGGTCGCGCGCGTAGCCATCCTGGCCACCCATGACGCCGCCTGCTCACCCATCGAAGATCGGGATGGTGGTCGGCGATTCGAGCTCCGAGTCCAGCCAGGCGTACCCGACGTACCAGTCCCAGTGCTCGGACGGCGCGGACCAGAACGTCAGCATGAACGACTGGTTCGTCCGCGACCAGTCGGTCAGGTCGCCTCCGTCGTTCGAGCCGTCCCACCACCGGTACGTTCCCGAGACGGTTGCCGAGCCCCACGAGTAGCTGGCGCCGAGCCGGATCTCGTCCCAGCTGTCCGGAGAGGCCGTACCGTCCCCGATCCGTGCGTCCTGGAACTCGTAGTACTGCGGGGAATGGAACGGGTTCGTGAACGGCGGCGACTCCAGGGTCGACGCCTGCTGGTCCAGCGCCATGAACGGGTTGTCGATGTCCGCGTGGCGGTACGACGCTCTGAGGTTCCAGTGCTTCGCCGGGTGGGCGTGCCACGTGATGCCCAGCAGGTTCTTCGTGGTGTCGGTGTCCGTCGGCGTGACGTGGTAGGAGTCCCGGTCGATCCCCTGGTACTTCCACTGGAAGCGGAGCGTTCCGCCCCTGTGGCCGATCCGGTACCCGACGTCGAACGCGGACTCGAACACGTCCCGGTCGAGCGACGAGAGCCGCTCGAAGTCCGGGTCGAACCCGTACGCCTCCCGGAACGTGATCCCTGCCTGGGGACCGGCGACGCCGGGCGGCTCGGCCGTGTCCACGAAGAACGGGTCGTTGTCGATGGAGTAGAACCGGCCCCGCCACGTGACGCGCCACTTCTTCCCGAACCGGCGCGCGGCATTGATCATGTACCCCGAGTAGTCGGCCTCGAGGCCGGTGAACTTGTTCTCCGTGGTGGACCAGACGCCGCCAGCGTTGAAGACGAAGCCGAGTACGTCGTTGATGTGCAGGTCGAGCCGGGCGATGTCCTTGTCGATGTCGGGCCAGAGGTCGGCCGGCATCGGCCCCTGCGCCGAGTCGTACTGGAGCCGGTTGTCGAACACGGGCTTCCGCAGCTCTGGGTGCAGGGCATCGTCATAGGTTGTCATGATGTACGGATAGTTCTGGGTCATCTTCCGTGAGGTGTACCGCGCCCTGACCGTGCCGCCGTGCCAGGCGAGCTTCGCCTCGAGCGTGCCGTCGGTGGTGTGCTCGTTGACGGGGTGGTTGAGGCTGTTGACGTGGCAGGTGTCGCAGTGCGACAGCGCATACGCCTGCCGGTGCCCCTCGCGGTGCTGGTCCCGGTACTCGAACGCGAAGGTCAGCGCCGGGATGCTCGGAATCTGTAGCTCTGTCCGGTTCTCCAGGACGGCGTAGTGGATCCCGTAGTCCATGGCCGGGTTGTGGTCGGTGTGGAACACGACCTTCCCGTTGGTCGAGGTGCCCTCGAGGTTGGTCATCGGATCGTGACCGAACCGGTGGAGCAGCTTGGTGTAGCTCGTGGATGAACGGACGACCCGGCCGATGTCGAAGTCGATGTCGACCTCGGAGTCGTCGGAGTGGCGGCCGTGGGCCGACACGAGCAGGCTTCCGCCGTCGAAGAACGACTGAAGATCCAGCCCAAGCTCGGGGCCGCCGTCGTCCGGCTCGTACTCCGAGACCATGTCCGGCGAGTCGTCGGTGCTTGCGCCCCACCCGCCGACGGTCACGGTACCCGTGGTGGACCCGTCCTCGCCGGCCATCGCGGTCAGCGGCAGCGCGGCGAGGGCCACGATCAGCAGAAGACGAAACGTCCTTGTCATGGCTTCCTCCTTCCTCACCGCGTCAGTCCGCGGCCGCGACCGGGAACCGTCTGGGACGGCAGGTCGCTTCCGTGGACCTTGGGGTGGCACTGCGTGCACCGGGTGGTGAACGCGACGTTCATGCTGTGGGTGCCGAACGGGTTCTCACGCTCCGTGCCGCCCACCTCCACCGGCCCTTCGGGGCTGACGAGCCCCGCGTGGAAGTGGAGCTCGTGGCACTGGAGGCAGAGCATCGGCTCGTTGGCCGTCAGCAGGTTGTTGGCGACGGTCCCGTGCGGGTCGTGGCAGAGCAGGCAGTTCTCCTCCACCGGCTCGTGCTCAAAGATGAACGGCCCTTCCTTGTCCTGGTGGCAGGTGTAGCACAGGTCGTTGACCCGTCCCTGCGTGCGGAGCTGGGACTCCGTGGCCGCGTGGGGGTCGTGGCAGCTGACGCAGCTCATCTTCCCCTCGCGCACTGGGTGGTGGGAGGGCAGTTGCATCTGGGAGCTCACGTCGGCGTGACACGTCCGGCACGATTCCCTCGGGTTCGTGGCGGTGTGGATCGTATGGCAGTCGAAGCAGGTCAGGCCCTCGGCCGCATGGACCGACGCGTGCCACTCGTTCTGGTCCTTGATCTGGTGGCACTCGAGGCACGCCTCGGCGTCCTCGGCCGTCCGATCCGCGAAGGTCCGGATGAAGGCGGGATCGCCCTCCTCCTCCATGTGCTTGGTCCCGTCACCGTGGCACCCCTGGCACCCAACGGCGTGGCCGCCGACCTCGAACGGCTTGATCCGCATGTGGATCTGGTTGGCCATGGCGGCGGCCACATCGTCGTGACACATGCCGCACATCTCCTCCTCCGCGAGGACCGGCCACGCCACAGCCGCGACGAGCGCCATGATGGCGAGCAGTCGTGTGGCTTTCATCGATACTCCTCCTTGCTTCCCACTCCTGGTCGGAAAGAGACTCGGATCCCCTCACCGCGGCAGGGGAGGGCAGCGGCAACCTCGTCCGCACTGGCGCCTCGCCGCCCGCCCGGGGCGGCTGGTCCGCCCTCAGCGGTGGGGTTGGCGCGACCACCGTCGAACGGGGCTCGTGCTCATATTCACAAGCTAGGGGGGTGCCGGATCGATTGTCAAGCTTATGTCATATTTGAGATATGAGCATATCCTCAATCAATAGTTCGTGCTTCGGCCGCCATCACCGGGATGGGTCGCACGCCTCGCGCCTCACACGGTCTCGATCCGCACGAGCCGGAGGAGCGGACCGTCGAGGTCCTCCGGCCTGACCAGCTCGGCCCGGGCCTCGAGGAACGACAGGTTCTCTCCGGCGGGGTCGAGGAGGACCTGGGTGACGGTGGCCCGGCCAGGCGCCTCGAAGGCGAAGGTGGTCCGTTCGGCGAGCCGGGCCTCGTGGTTCCAGACCAGCCGGCCGTGGCGTTCGAGGAACGGCGCCATGGCGGCCGCGAGCCGCTCCGGCGTCCACGGGTCGCCGTCCTGGCGGATGAGGGAGGCCGCCTCCTCCCACTCCCCGGAGGCGAGGGCCGCCACCAGGGCGTGCACCTCGGCCCTGAGCCGGGATTCCAGCGCGCGGCGGTCGGCGAGCAGGGCGTCGAGCTCGGCGCGGCGGTGACGGGCGTGGCGCTCCTCGGGGGTCGCGAGGAGCAGGCCGGGGTCCATCAGGCTCTCCCACTCCTCGATCAGGGAGGAGTCGGTCCGTTCGAGGACCGCCCTGAGGTACCGTCCCGCGTCGAGCACGCCGTCGGTGACGGCCCACCGCGGCACGCTGTGCTCGAGCACGTTGTACAGCCTCGAGAGGTACCGGAGGAGCACGCCCTCCGCCCGTTCGAGCCCGTACCGCCTGACGTACTCGTTGAACCCGACCCACCCCTCCACCATCTCCCGGCCGATCGACTTCGGCTGGATGCCGCGGCCCCCGACCCACGGGTGGGCCTTCCGGAACGACTCGAACGCCTCGGTCAGGAACTCCTTCAGCGGCTTGGGGTGCTCCACCTCGTCGAGGCGCTCCATCCGCTCCTCGTACGGCACACCCTCGGCCTTGAGCCGTGCGAGGAGCTCGCCCTTCAGGCGGGAGACCTGCTGGCGGAGGATGACGTCGGGGTCCTCCAGGATCGCCTCCACGAGAGAGAGCACGTCGAGTGGGTAGGAGGGCTCCCCAGGATCGAGTAGCGCCAGCGCCTCCACGAGGAAGAGTGACAGCGACTGGTGGAGGGAGAAGTCGTACTGGAGCCGCTCGTTGAGCACGACCCAGAGGTACCCCGACGCGGTGTCCGGCACCATCTCGATCACCCGCGCCCGGTGGAGGGAGCGGACGAGGCGGGCCGCCTCGGCCAGGTGGCGGCGCTGGCGGTCGCCGTCCTCGTGGCAGTGCGCGATCAGGGACCGCAGCGAGGCGAAGTTGCGCGCATCCGGGTCGTTGACCTCCGCGTCCCGGGCGAGCAGCTCCACGATCATCCCGTGGGTCACCCGGAACCGCGACCGCAGCGTCTCCGGCGGCGAGGCGATCAGCTTCGCGAACGTCTCCTCGCTCCAGTTGACCGTCCCCTTGCGCGGCTGCTTCCGCGGTCCCTTCTTCTTTCCTGCGGCGGCCTTCCGTTCCGCGATGCGGTTCTCGATGACGTGCTCGGGCGCCTGGCAGACCACGAACCCCTCGTCGTCGAACCCCTTCCGCCCCGCCCGCCCGGCGATCTGGTGGAACTCCCGCGCGCCGAGGATCTTCACACGCCGGCCGTCGTACTTGGCGAGCCCCGTGAAGACGACGGTCCGGATCGGGATGTTGACGCCGACGCCCAGGGTGTCGGTCCCGCAGATGACCTTCAGGAGCCCCTCCTGGGCGAGCTGCTCCACCAGCAGCCGGTAGCGGGGGAGCAGCCCGGCGTGGTGGATGCCGATCCCGAACGAGAGCACCCGTTTGATCGTCCTCCCGAACGGCGTGTCGAACCGGGTGGCCGAGAGGGCCTCGCGGATCCGGGACTTCTCCTCCCGGGTGGTCAGCCGGAGGCTCGTCAGCTTCTGTGCCAGCTCGGCGCTCTCCCGGTGCGTGAACGCCACGACGTACGCCGGGAGGCGGCCGGAATCCGCGAGGTCCGACACCGTCTCGTGGATCGGCGTCTCCCGGTACTCGAAGTGCAGCGGCACGGGCCGTTCGGTCCCGGCCACCACGGCGACGTCCCGCCCGGTCCGCTCCCCGATCCGCCGGGCGATCGACGTGGTGTCACCCAGTGTCGCGGACATCAGCAGGAACTGCGTCCGGGGCAGCTCGATCAGCGGCACCTGCCACGCCACGCCGCGTTCGGGATCGCCGTAGTAGTGGAACTCGTCCATCACCACGGCGGCGATGCCGGAACGCTCGCCCTCCCGGAGCGCGATGTTCGAGAGCACCTCCGCCGTGCAGCAGATCACCGGGGCCTCGTGGTTGATCGAGGCGTCTCCAGTCAGCATTCCGACGTTCTCCGGTCCGAACAGCCCGCAGAAGTCGAAGAACTTCTCGGAGGCCAGCGCCTTGGTGGGGGAGGTGTACACCGTCCGCTCGCCCCGGCAGAGGCCGGCGAAGTGGAGCCCCTGCGCGACGAGCGACTTGCCCGAGCCGGTGGGCGTCGCCAGGATCACGTGGTTGCCTGCGAGCAACTCGAGCAGCGCCTCCTCCTGGGCGGGGTACAGGTCGAACCCGGCCCCGGCCGCCCATTCCAGGAACAGGCCCAGGATCTCGTCGGCGTCGTGCGTTCCCCCGGGGGGCACCCTGCCGATCAGCGTCGGGGACGCAGTCTCGCGTTCCGGTGTCGTCACGTCTCGCCTCCGGGCCCCAGTGTACGGCGTCCCCTGGCACGGGCGGCGGGCGGGGGAGGGAACCCTGCCGGAGCGGCTACAATGAGCCGGTGACCCGCCGCGCCCTCGCCATGGTTCGCCTCCTCCGGCCCGAGCAGTGGCTGAAGAACGGGTTCGTGCTCGCGCCGCTGGTGTTCGCCGGCCGGCTCCTGGACGCCGGCGCGTGGGAGCGCGCTGTGGTCGCGGCCGCCGCGTTCTGCATGCTGGCCTCCGCGGCGTACGTCGTCAACGACCTGGCCGACCGCGAGTCGGACCGGCTGCACCCGGCGAAGCGGAACAGGCCGCTGGCCTCCGGCGAGGTCGGGACGGCCGCCGCCCTCGTGTTGATCGTCCTCTGCGCCGTCGCCGGGGGCGGGCTGGCCGTGGCCCTCGGCCCCAGGTTCGCGGCGGTCGCCGGCGCGTACCTCGCGCTGACACTGGCGTACTCGTTCCTGTTCAAGCGCGCGGTGTTCCTCGACGTCATCACCGTGGCCGCGGGGTTCGTCCTCCGCGTGGTGGGCGGCGCCGAGGCGATCCCGGTGCCCGTCTCGCCGTGGCTGATCCTCTGCGCCTGGCTCCTCGCGCTCTACCTCGCGCTCGGGAAGCGGCGGGCCGAAATCGTCCTGCTGGGCGAGGCCGCGGGCGACCACCGACGGGTGCTCGGGCGGTACACGCTCCCTCTCGTGGACCAGGCCATCGCCGTGGTCCTCGGCGCCACGGTTGTCGCCTACGCCCTGTACACGCTCTCGCCGGACACCGTGGCGCGGGTCGGTTCCACCGCCCTCATCTACACCGTTCCGCTCGTGGTGTACGGCCTGCTCCGGTACCTCTACCTGCTGCACCGGCACGAGCTCGGAGGGTCCCCGGCGCGGGCGCTCCTCACCGACCCCCCGCTCCTGCTCTGCGTCCTTCTCTGGATCGGCGTCGCCGGCGCGGTGATCGTCCTCCTCTGACCGGCCCGCGGTCCCCACCACGGCCGCGGGCACCGTCACGGTCACCATCAGGGCAACGGATGCGGTCACCGTGCCGGCCCGCCGGGGACCCCGTCCCCGCCGTCGCGATATTGGGAGCCGCTGGCGGCCGACACGGTGTTTCTTTGTAGAGAGACTGGCGGTCTCCTGTCCCGGAGGCTCGGGCGGTTTGCCGAGCTCGTGGTGGACTGGTGACGCTGGACGCCTCCCGAGGATTCGCATCCGGGCAATGAGCCGCACCGGAGAGCCCGCCCGGGACCCTCCCTCCGGAACCCGGGCCGGAGGGAGGCCGGCGTCCGCTTGGACACACCGCTCGAGGTCGAGATTCCCGGCGGAACGGTTCAGTACGTCGTTTCCGGAGGGTCCGCCGGCACCGAAAGGATGGGAGCGCCCCTTCCGTCGCTTGCCGGGATCCGCCGGGAGTGCTTGAATGGGGAGGCGGGAGGAGTCGATGCGACGGGTGACAGGCGCGCGGCTGATCGTGGAGGCGCTGGAGGCGGAGAAGGTCCGCTGGACGTTCGGGATCCCCGGAACCCACACCATCGAGCTGTACGACGCGTTGGACCGTTCGTCGATCGAACCGGTTCTCGTGGCGGACGAGCGGTCGGCCGCGTTCCTTGCCGATGGCATTGGGCGTTCCGGGGCGGGAGTCGGGGTGCTGACCCTCGTGCCGGGCGCGGGGGCGACCCACGCGGCCTCGGGCATCGCCGAAGCGTTCATGGACCAGGTGCCGATGGTCGTGATCCTCTGCGGCGTGCGGAGCGACTTGGGGAAGGCGTACCAGCTCCACGACATCGACCAGGTGGCGATGCTACGGCCCATCACGAAGGCGGTGAACGCCGTGCGCACGGCCGAGGAGATCGTTCCGGCGATCCGCGGGGCGTTCCAGGAGGCCTCCCAGGGCGTTCCGGGACCGGTCGTCGTCGAGGTCCCGGCGAACCTCGTCATGCTGACGCAGGAGATCGAGGATCGTCCATGGTCCCCGCGGCCGTGGGAGCCTCCCGAGCCGTCTCCCGACGCCGTGGAGGATGCGGCTGGCCTGTTGGCGCGCTCGGTCCGCCCGTTGCTCTACGTCGGACGGGGTGCACGGGGTGCGGTCAGCGGGCTCATCCGGCTCGCCGAGGCGCTGAGGAGCCCGGTGGCCACCACGATCCAGGGCAAGGGGGTGTTCCCCGAGAGCCACCCGCTGTTCCTGTGGAACGGTCTGGGAGATCAGGCGCCGCCGTTCGTCCGGAGGATCGGACGGGAGGCCGACTGTGTCCTGGCCATTGGCTGCCGGTTCGCCGAGGCCGCTACGGGGAGCTACGGGTTCGAACTGCCCGAGCGGCTGATCCACGTGGACATGGATCCGTCGGTTCCGGGGTGGAACGTGCCGGCCGAGCTGACGGTCGTCTCCGACGCCGGGATGTTCGTGGAGGCGCTGTTGTCGCGGGTCGAACGGCGGGCGCCGGACCGGCGCCTCGAGGTGTCCATCGCCGAGGGGCACCGGAGGGTCCGGGCTGCGTGGCGGAAGGAGCGCTCCAGCGCCGGCGTGACGCCGAACGCCCTGTTCGAGGCGCTTCGACGGTATGCGGCCCGGGACACGATCTGGGTGACGGACTCGGGCAACGGCACGTTCCTCGCCATGGAGCGCCTCCGGATCGATGCGCCAGAACGGTTCCTCGGGCCCATCGATTTCTCCTGCATGGGGTACTCCGTTCCCGCCGCCATCGGCGCGAAGCTGGCCAACCCGGGCCGCGACGTCGTGGCGCTGGTAGGCGACGGTGCGTTCCTCATGACCGGAATGGAGCTGCTGACGGCGTCACGGCTCGAGGCGGGAGCGGTCTTCGTTGTCCTGCGCGATGGTCTGCTCGGACAGGTTGCCCAGTTCCAGCAGAGCTCGTCTGGCCGGCGGATCTGCTCGGAGCTCCCGTTCTACGGTCTCGAGGAGATCGCCACGGGGCTCGGCTGCGCGGTGCTCCGGTGCGGGGACGACGGCTCAGTTGACGCCGTCATCGAAGGGGCTCTTTCGTGGGCGAGGGAGGACCGCCGCCCCGTGGTGGTCGATCTCACCCTGGGTGTCTCGGGCGCGACATGGTTCACCCGCGGCGTGCTGAGGACCAGCCTCCGGCGGCTTCCCGCCCGGGATCGGTGGCGCATGACCGCCCGCGCCATCGGCCGCCGGATCGTCCGGTAGGGCGGTTCGCCGGTCGGTTTGGGCCGTGGGAGGACGCGCGGGGATCAGAGTGGCGGGAAGCTGGCCATGATCGCGTGAACGGACTCCCGCATCCGCTTGCGAGCCTCGACGATGTTCGCCGCAAAGCCGGATGCGGAACCACGCCACAGGAGCTTGCCGGTCTTGGGATCGATCACCTCGATGGTCAGCCGCCCGAACCGTGAGGGTGTCGCCGGGCTGTAGCCGGGCTCGTACCCGCCGGTGTTCGAGTACCCCTGGCTCCCGGCGGTGGAGCGGCCCTCGTCCGAAAGGTGGAGGAAGACGCGCATGGTGTAGGGGGCCACACCCTCGGGAGCCGTGTGGAACCCCTTGGAGGCCAGCTCGTCGGCCACCGACTCGAGGGCCGGGCGCCGGAGCGAGGCGTACTGCTCCAGATCGCCGGCGGGCTCGAGGAAGAACGCCGTTCCCGTGGGGTACGAGACGTCGTCGAACGACTCCGCACGAACGGTCAACTCGTTGGCCGTGGTGCATCCCGCAGCGGCAAGGCACGGCGCTACGATGAGAAGCAGGGCACCCATCATCCTCTTCATCACGAACCTCCGGATCGATTGTACCCGGCCAGGGCCCGTTCGAGGACCCGGACCACGAGCCGGTACCCGTCGCGGTCCTCCGGCCCGAACCGGTCCGGATCGCGGGAGTCCACGTCCAGCACGCCGGCGACGCTGCCGTCGGGGGCGTGAAGCGGGACCACCAGCTCCGAGCGTGTCCTCGGGTCGCAGGCGATGTGGCCGGGGAACGCGTTGACGTCCGGCACGACCACCGGCTCGTCCCGGTCCACGGCGGCCCAGCAGACACCCGTGTGGGGCGCCAGCACGAGGCACGCCACCGGCCCCTGGTAGGCGTCGACGGTCAGCGCCCCGCCGCGGAGCATGTAGAACCCCGTCCACGAGACACGCGGGACCTTGTGGTGGAGGAGGGCGGCGGCGGTGGCGCGGTGCGCCACCGGATCCGGCGTCTTCGAGATCAGCGCCTCGAGCTGGTCCGCGATCCGGGTGAACCGGTCCGCCACGGCGTCGGGACGGCTCACATCTCCTCCGGGACGGGGATCCCGAGGAGCGTCTCCAGGATGTCCCGGATCTCGGTGACGAACAGGGAGAAGACGGCCCGCCGGAGCAGCCTGAGGTCCGGGTCCTCCTCGCGGAGCACCGGGTGGCCGTGGTACAGCTTGTGGAAGAGCTGGGCCAGCTCGTGGGCGTGCTGGGCAAGCAGCGAGAACTCCAGGTTCGCCACGGCCTGCCGGACGATCTCGCCGGTGCGGGCGCACTGGAGGACGAGCTCCCACAGGTCGTCGGGGATCGCCGTGCCGGCAAGGCGTTCGAGCTCGTCGGGAGCGGGCTCGCCCTCTCCGCGGCGCTCGCGGAGCTTGTCGAAGATCTTCGCCGCCCGGACGGCGGAGTACTGGAGGTACGGGCCCGTGTCCCCCTCGAACGCCAGCGCCTCGTCGAAGTCGAACGCCAGGACGCGGTTGCGGGACTGGCGGGCCATCAGGTAGCGCAGGGCGCCCACGGCGATGCCGCGGGCGCGGCTCTCGAGGTCCGGCACGGTCCCGGAGTCCGACCGTTCGCGGATCGCCCCGGCCGCGCGGGCCTCGAGGGTGTCGAGGAACTCGTCGGCCTTCACGCCGATCCCCCGGCGGCCGGACATCTCCACGTACGCCTTCGCCATCGCGGCCTCGTCGAGGCCGAAGCTGGCGCCCGTCGCCTCCTCGATCGCCCGGACGGCGGCGGGGGTCAGGGCGACCATCTCGTAGGCGAAGTGGATCGAGCGGTCCGCCGCCTCGGGGTGGCCGAGCACGCGGACCGCCTCCCGGACGACCTTCTGCGGGTACGACTGGCGGACGTCGATGACGTTGTAGACCGTGCTGCCGCCGCCGAACTGGAGCCCCTCGACCCGGTCCGATGGGTCCGAGGTCGTGCGGACCAGCGTCCGGTCCCCGCCGCCATACCGGACCTCGGCGGCCGGCGCGTCCTGGGTCCAGCGCGCGTAGGGACGGTACCCGAAGTCGTGGCGGCCGCCGTCCGGATCGGTCAGCAGGCCGAACTTCCAGAGCTGGTAGGCGATATCCTTGCCCGTGTAGGTGACGGTCCCGTTGGAGCGGACGAGGATCTTGTCCGGATCCTCCATATCGGCGAACTCGGGACTTCCCGCCAGCGACATGACCCAGCAGCCCGCGTTCTTTCCCTCGCTCTCGAGGCGGATCGCGCCGGAGTCGCGAAGCAGCTCGAACGCGCGCTGCCAGAAGCCGAGGTGGAGGATGTCCGACTCGTGGGGCAGCACGTCGTACGCGACCCCGAGGCGCGCCATGGTGGCCAGGTGGCAGCGGACGTTCCCGTCGGCCACGGACGCCGCGAGCCGGGCCACGGCCTCCGGCGGGTACGGCTCGCCCGCTGCGGCGGCCCGCCCGAGACGCTCCAGCGCCTCGTCGAGTCCGAGGCCGCCGGTGCCGCCCTCCACGGCGTGAAGGACCTCGGCGCGGCGGGCCGCGAACGGCTCGTCGGTCTCGTACCGGGCCGTCACGCGGGGGTAGATCTCCCAGCAGAGGTCGTCGAAGTCGCCGGTGGAGGCGGCCGGGACGCCCACCGCGGGGATCCGGCCGGCCACCGCATCGAGCAGCGCCCGCCGGGAGCCGCCGTCCATCCCGAGTGCCGCGGCGATCTCATCCTCCGGAAGGAAGAGGAGACCGACCACCACGTCCGCCACCTGGACGCCCGTGTCGTCGATGTAGTTCTGGACCTCCACGGCGTGGCCGAGCCGCCGAAGACAGCGAACCAGGATGTCGCCCAGCACGGCGTTCCGGAGGTGCCCGATGTGCGCCGCCTTGTTCGGGTTGATGTTGGTGTGCTCCACGATGACCTTCTCGCCGGTCCCGGACGAGTCCCTCCGTCCCGCGTACACGCGGCGGAGGATCGTGGGCCGCTCGAGGAACAGGTTGAGGAACCCGGGGCCGGCGATCTCCACCCGGAGCACCTCGGCCGGCCAGGACGCCCCCCCGGCGACCGCCTCGGCAATCTTCCGGGGGCTCTGGCGGAGCACCCGTGCCAGCGGCAGGGCGCCGGGCCACGCGAGGTCCCCCAGCTCCCGGCGTGGGGGCACCTCCAGGACGACCTCCTCCGGGCGGTGCCCGAAGGCGTTCTCGAGCGCGTCGGCGATGGCCGTGGCGGCCGCATTCCGGATTCCATCGAGCGGCATGACTCCTCCCTTGCGGGACGGATTGTAGCGGTCCCTCCCGGGAACGGCACGCCGGTCCCGGAAGGATTTACACTGGAGGTGTGACGGAAAGCCGTGGAAGATCGAACGGGCCAGAAGGAGGCTCCCGGGTTGGCGTGGCGGATGGGGCCCGGCTCACCCTGCGTGCGGCGGGCCTGTGGGCAGTGCCGCCCGGATGGTTGGACGGTGCGGGTGGGGGGGCGGGAGGAGGAAGCCCCTGGGCGGTCGTGGTCCTTGGCCTGCTCATCGCCGGGATTGCCGGTTCGATCGTCCTGTCAAGGCTGCGGCGGGCTGCCGTGATTCGAGCACAGATGGAGGCGGCCCTCGAGCGGGACCGCGAGGAACGCGATCGGATCGCCGCCCTGTTGACTCACATCAACGAGGGACGATCGCTCGAGGACGTTCTGGAGTACCTGTTCGAGGCGATTCAGGACGTCTTTCCTGCGGATCGTGTCGCCTATGCGGCCATCGAGGACGACATCGTGAGGTCGGTGTGGGCCCGTTCGCGATCGGATCGGATGCGCCTCGGGATCGGAATGGAGGCGCCGCTGGCGGATCACAGCCTGGAGAAACTCGCCCGCGAGGGTGGGATACGGATCATTGCAGACCTCGAGGCCCACCTCGTGGAGATGCCGGATTCTGCGCCGACCCGCCTTCTCGTGGAAGAGGGAATGCGATCGAGTCTCTCGGTTCCGCTTCGAGCCTTTGGAAAGCCGGTTGGTTTTCTGTTCCTCGATTCATTCGAGAAGGGCGCCTACACGGCGGACCATGCCCGCCTGATGGAGCTGATCGGCGGCCAGCTCTCGCTCATCCTCGAGAAGTCCCGCCTGATGATGGAGCTCGAGCAGGCCAACAGGATCCTCGCCAGGGAGGCGGTCACCGACCCGCTGACGGGCCTGGCCAACCGGAGAGCGTTTCAGCGGCTTCTGGACGTGGAGCTCCGGCGCTCCCAGCGTTCGGGTGAGCCGGTTGCTCTACTGCTCCTCGACGTGGACCACTTCAAGGCGTTCAACGACCGGCACGGTCACGTGGAGGGCGACGCCTGCCTCGTGCGGATCGCCCGGATCCTGCATGAGGCGGCTGGCCGGGCCGGCGATTTCGCTGCCCGCTGGGGTGGGGAGGAGTTCGTCGTTGTTCTCGTCGGCACACCGGCCGGAGAGGCGGTCGAGATGGCCCAGAGGATCCTCACCCGGATCGAGTCCGAGGCCATTCCCCACGGTGCCTCGCCCGTGGCGCCCCACGTGACGGCGAGCATCGGGGTTGCCGTTGCAGAAGGGGGCGTCGCGACGGAGCTTGCGGTGCTTCTCCGGGCGGCCGACGAGGCGGTATACCGTGCGAAGCGTGGCGGGAGAAACCGGATCGAGCTGGCGCGGGGGGCGGGGGGCAGTTCCGGCCGGTAGTGTCGTGCCGCGGGTTGGAGGCCCGGAGAAGTCGGGGATGCCGGCCGGCTCCGCGGCTGACCAGGAGTCCGCTGACCTCCACGCCGGAATCGGCTACACTCTCGCCGGCTGGACGCCAATGTCGAAGGAGGTTCCCATGGCGACGGAGATCAGGCTCGGAGCGGACGACCGGAAGGAGCTGCTGGAGCGGTTCCTCAGGTACGTGGCGATCGACACGGCATCGGACGAGGAGTCGGAGAGCTGCCCCTCGACGGAGAAGCAGAAAGACCTCGCCCGCCTGCTGGTCCGGGAGCTCGAGGAGGTCGGGTGCGAGCGGGTCCGCATGGACGACTGCGCCTACGTCTACGGCTTCCTTCCCGAGCGGCTGCCCGCCGGCCACCCGGCGGCGGGGAAGGTTCCGGCGGTCGGCCTGATCGCGCACATGGACACCTACCCGAACACGCCCGGCGGCGGCGTGAAGCCCCAGATCATCGAGGGGTACGACGGCGGTCCGATCACGCTTCCCGGCGCACCCGACGTGGTCCTCGATCCGGCGGCGAACCCCAACCTGGAGCGGTGCCGGGGCAAGACGGTGATCACCACCGACGGCACGACGCTGCTCGGCGCCGACGACAAGGCGGGGATCGCGGAGATCATGACGGCCCTCTCGTGGCTCCGGCGGCACCCGGAGGTCCCCCACGGGCCCGTCTCCATCGCGTTCACGCCGGACGAGGAGATCGGGCGGGGCGCCGACCACTTCGACGTGGAGGGGTTCGGCGCGCGGTACGCCTACACGCTGGACGGCTCGGACCTCGGGGAGATCGAGGACGAGACGTTCTGCGCCGACACCGTCACCGTGACGATCGAGGGGTACGACGTCCACCCGGGCTACGCGAAGGACAAGCTGGTCAACGCGATCCGCGTGGCGTCGGCCATCGTGGACAACCTGCCGGAGCGGTACCTGCCGGAGACCACCGAGGGGCGTGAGCCGTACCTCCACCCGTACACGATCTCCGGGGACGTGTCGAAGGTCGAGATGAAGGTGCTGGCCCGGGCGTTCACCGTGGAGGAGCTCCACCGGCGCGAGGACGCCCTCCGCACCGTGGTGGCCGCGGTGAACGAGCGGTTCCCGAAGGCGAAGATCACCGTGGACGTCCAGGAATCGTACCGGAACATGGCGTACAAGATCGCCGAGGACCCGCGTGTCCTGGAGTACGCCCTGGAGGCCGTGCGGCGCGCGGGGCTCGAGCCGCAGCGCCACGCGATCCGCGGGGGCACGGACGGCTCCCGCCTCTCGTTCATGGGGATCCTGACGCCCAACATCTTCGCAGGCGGCCAGAACTTCCATTCGATCCGCGAGTGGGTCTGCCTGGAGTGGATGGAGAAGGCCGTGGAGGTCACGCTCCAGCTGCTCCAGGTGTGGGTGGAACGGTCCGCAGGGGAGTAGGGGAGGCCGAACCCCGGCGAGCGCTCAGGGGCGCTCCTCCCGGAAGGGGAGGAGGGCGTCCAGGAGGCGTCTGCGCTCCACGTCGCCCAGACCGAACCCGGGCCGCAGGACGGGCCAGAGCAGCGCGGCGCCCACGAGGGGCGCGAGGGTCCGGGCCAGGGCGGCTCGCACCGCCGCGGGCGTGCCTTCGCCCTCCGCCGGCTCGAGGCGCTCCAGCGTGCGCCGGAGGTGGGGCGCGGCGGCCTCCAGGGCGATCTCCCCTCCGTCGGCCAGGTCGTGGAGCAGGAGGCGGACATCCGGGGAGCCGGCCTCGAGGAGCGCGGCGAGATGGTCCGCGGCCGGACCGGAGCCGCCGGGGCGGAGGATCGTCTCCACGGCGCTCCGCAACGCGGCGCGGTACAGCTGACGCTTGCCGCCGAAATGGTAGGAGACGGCCCCCAGGTTGACGCCGGCGTGGGCGCAGATGGTCCGCACCGGCGTCGCGTGGTAGCCGCGCTCGCCGAACAGGCGGATCGCGGCCTGGACGAGGCGTTCACGTGTCCCGGCGTCCGGTTCCATGGATCCGTTCTACCACGGGAGGGGCGGGGGCGAAAGAGGCAAACGAACGTTTGTTCGAACCCTTGACGGTCCGCGGGTGAGCCGGTAGCATCCGGGGACAGGATGGGACATTCGCGAGGCAGGATCGTGGCGGCCGTTCCGGCGCGCATGGGGTCGAGCCGGTTTCCGGGCAAGCCGCTGGCACTGCTGGCCGGGGAGCCGATGATCGCCCATGTCATCCGCAGGGCGCGGGCGGCGAGGGGCGTCGACGAGGTCCTGGTGGCGACGGACGACGAGCGGATCGCGAGGGCTGCGGAGGCCGCCGGCGCCGTGGCGGTGATGACGGGGGAGTGCGCCTCCGGGACGGACCGGATCGCGGCGGCGCTGGGGGGGCGGGAGGACATCGGCCTCGTCCTCAACGTGCAGGGCGACGAGCCGCTGCTGCCGGCGCGGAACATCGAGGTGCTCGTCGAGGGGATGCTCGCCCGGGAGGATGCCGCCATCGGGACGCTGTGCCGGCCGCTCGACCCGGAGCGCGCCGCCGACCCGAACGCCGTCAAGGTCGTCCGGCGCCGGGACGGGAGGGCGCTGTACTTCTCGCGGTCGATGGTGCCGTACGGAAGGGACGCCGGGAGGGCGGCGGCGCTGTACCGGCTTCACCTGGGGATCTACGCCTACCGGCCGGAGGCGCTGCGGCGGTTCGTGGCGCTTGGCCCGGGTGCGCTCGAGCGGGCCGAGGGGCTGGAACAGTTGCGGGCGCTGGAGGCGGGGATGGAGATCCTCGTCTTCGACGCGCCGGAGGACTCGTGGGGCGTTGACACGCCCGAGGATCTCGAACGGGCGGAGGCGATGCTGGCCGCCGGGGAACGAGGGGGAGCGTGAGATGGCGACGAAGTACGTGTTCGTGACGGGCGGCGTGGTGTCGGGGCTGGGCAAGGGGATCGCGGCGGCATCGCTCGGGGCGCTGATCGAGGCGCACGGATACTCGGTGACGATGCTCAAGATCGACCCGTACGTCAACGTCGATCCCGGGACCATGTCGCCGTTCCAGCACGGCGAGGTGTACGTGACCGACGACGGCGCCGAGACCGACCTCGATCTCGGGCACTACGAGCGGTTCACCTCCGTCACCATGTCACGCAGGAACAACTTCACCACCGGCAAGATCTACCAGTCGGTGATCGAGAAGGAGCGGCGGGGCGACTACCTCGGGAAGACGGTCCAGGTGATCCCGCACATCACCGACGAGATCAAGGCGAACATCCGGGCGCTGGGCGGCGAGGAGGACTTCGTGATCGTGGAGATCGGGGGCACGGTGGGCGACATCGAGTCGCTGCCGTTCCTCGAGGCGATCCGGCAGTTCCGTTCCGAGGTCGGGCGGGGGAACGCCATCAACCTCCACGTCACCCTGGTCCCGTACATCAAGGCGTCGGACGAGCTGAAGACCAAGCCGACCCAGCACTCGGTCAAGGAGCTGCTCAAGATCGGGATCCAGCCCGACGTCCTCCTCTGCCGGACCGAGCGGCCGCTCTCGGACGAGCTGCGGCAGAAGATCGCGCTGTTCTGCAACGTGGAGCCGCGGGCGGTCATCCCGGGCCAGGACGCCGAGAGCATCTACGAGGTCCCGCTGCGGCTGGCCGCCGAGGGGCTCGACGAGATCGTGCTCGAGCTGCTCAACCTGCCCAAGGGGTCCCGCGACCTGTCCCGGTGGCGGGAGGTCGTGGACACGGTGCACAACCCGGAGGGCTCGGTCCGGATCGGGATCGTGGGCAAGTACGTCGAGCTGACCGACTCGTACAAGTCGCTCAACGAGGCGCTGGTCCACGGCGGGATCGCCAACCGCGTGCGGGTGGAGCTCGTGTTCATCGACGCCGAGTCGCTGGAGGGGTCCGGGTACCCGGAGCAGCTGTTCGAGGTGGACGCCATCCTCGTGCCGGGCGGGTTCGGCAAGCGGGGGATCGAGGGGATGATCCGGGCCATCGAGTTCGCCCGCGGCCGCAAGATCCCGTTCTTCGGCATCTGCCTGGGCCTCCAGACGACCGTGATCGAGTTCGCGCGCAACGTCTGCGGGCTCGCCGAGGCCAACTCCACGGAGTTCGCCGCCGAGCCGCCGTACAAGGTGATCTACAAGATGCGGGAACTCGTCGGCGTGGACCAGATGGGCGGCACCATGCGCCTGGGGAAGTACCCCTGCCGGCTCAAGCCCGGGTCGCTGGCCTGGAAGGCCTACGGCGCGGACGAGGTGTGGGAGCGGCACCGTCACCGGTACGAGGTCAACCCCGAGTACGTGCCGCTGTTCGAGGAACGGGGACTCGTCGTCAGCGGCAAGTCGCCCGACCGGATCTTCGTCGAGGTCATCGAGCTGCCCGACCACCCGTGGTTCCTGGCCTGCCAGTTCCACCCCGAGTTCAAGTCGAAGCCGTACCAGCCCCATCCGCTGTTCGTCTCGTTCATCGCCGCGGCCGTGGAGCACGGACGGGCCGGATCGGATGAGGAGAACGGGGCCGATACGGACG
>Ga0256835_1000273_pt1 | contig 41287 bp, 32 predicted proteins | sample PIR30metaG_FD_185972 | JGI IMG/M metagenome (GOLD analysis project Ga0256835, IMG submission 185972) | Hydrothermal vent microbial communities from East Pacific Rise, Pacific Ocean - PIR-30 | ecosystem: Environmental > Aquatic > Marine > Hydrothermal vents | place: Pacific Ocean: East Pacific...
CTTTTTCATAAGCTTAAATATCTCTTTATACTTACCATCAATGTGCTTATGAATCCACTCTACTTCTTCGGCAACTTTTCTCTTCTGATGGGAAAGTTTTCCGAAAACATGGGGTTCTCCCGGCATTACAACAAACTTAACCTCTTTGCCAAGCTGCTCCATTGTCCTGTAAAATTCCCAACCTTGTTCTGTAGGAACATTTGTATCCTTATCCCCAAAGAAAATCAACACAGGAGTGTTTACCTTTTTTAATTTAAAAAGAGGAGATTTTTTTATATACAGGTTCAAATCCTCATAATACGGTTTTCCGAAATATAAATTATCAAACTGAACTCCAAACTTGCAATTGCCCCAATCTGAAATCCAGTTAACATCACCGGCTCCCGGAATTGCAAATTTAAAATCTCTTTCCAAAATAGTGGCTATTGTAAGAATAGCACCATTACTCCATCCCATAACTCCCAGATTTTTCTCATCCACATTATAATTTTTAAGCACATAATCAAGTCCGGAAAGTATATCCGGAACCTCCAATTCATAGTACCTTCCAACAATGGATTCTGCAAATTCAAGGCCATAGTTTGAACCACCCCAATAATTCACGAATAATGTAAAAAAGCCATCTCCGGAAAGAGCTTGAGGATAATATCCCCAGGAGTTTCTAAAAGAATCCTTTGTATATGCATAGGGGCCTCCATGAAAAGTTAATACCAGCGGATATTTTTTATTGGGATCATAGTTTGCGGGGAAAACCAATATTCCTTCAACCTCTCTGTTATTCTCAGACTTATAGTGAAGGATTTCCCTTTTACCCAATTTCACATTTTTTATCCATTTATTGGGAAGATAAAGCTTCTTAGGATTCTTAAATTTCCCGCTTTTTGTGATTTCTGCAATATAAACTTTGTGCGGTTTGTCCATTCTTGATGCAATAAAGAGAAGCTTTTTACCATCCGGTGAAATTGTAAAATAATCTATGTTTTTCCATATTCCATCCTTAATCACTATTCTCTTTTTAACATCAAAAGATTTGTTAACATGAAGTATCACAGGATAATTCCAAACCCCTTTTGCCAGCATGGTGAATATTTTTCCATTCTTAAAGTAAACACTCTTTGAATAAAAACCGCCAAGGCCCCAATCCCAGTTTAACTCTATCTTTTTAATTTTGTTCTCCTTTACAAAGTACGCATAAAGGAGAGGATAACCGGGACCTCTTTTTTCCTCATAATTTGATTTGTTTTCCTTCATTAAAATAATATTCTCTTTTATCCAATCAAAGTCATAGGGCTGAAAAAACTTATCCTCTTTAAAAACTTGCTTCGTATCTCCAGTCTTTATATTATAAATAAAATATTTCTGATAATACCTTGCATCAACAGTATACTTTGGAGAGTCAATTTCAGAGGTTAAAACAAAGTTTCCGGATGGAGAAATTACAAATTCACCTATTCTGCTTTTATTATAACTAATCCTTTTGCATTTTTTTGTCTTAATATTGAGAGAAAATAATCTTACAGGATAAAATTCCTTAATATCTTCAACCACAAAAGCAGTATCCTTTTCCCTCTTTTTCTTTCGCTCGAGAAATCCCTTTTTCTCTCTTGCCGTGAATATAATAGTTGAATTATCTTTCCATTTGAAAGAATTTATACCTTCCGAATAATTACTAACTTTAATAGGATCTCCCCCGGGAAGTTCAATCATAAAAATTTCACTCTTCTTATTTCTTGTTGAGATAAATGCTATTTTACTTGAATCAGGAGAAATCTGGGGAGAAAAATTACTCCCTTTTCTTGTAAGCTGAATAATCTTTTTAAAATCCGGAGTTGCATAAAAGACTTGTGTAACCCATCTATCCTTCTTTTTATCGGCATACCTTTTTGTAAACACAACAAAAGTTCCATTAGGAGCATACTTCAAATCAGAAATAGTCTGATACTTAAAAATATCGCTATATTTGAAAACATTGGAAGCAAATAAAAAACTACCAATTATAAAGACACATAAAATAAGGATAAAAAACTTTTTTCTATTCATTTTTTCCTCCTTTATTTAATGCTTTTTAAAACAGATTTTGCAATCCGGGCATTTTTACTGTCAGGATCCATCTCAATGAATTTTGTAAGATACTCTTTTGCTTTTTGCATATCCCCCAGGCCAAGATATATAATTCCCAATTGATAATAGGCATCAGAATAATTGGGGTCTAATTCTATTACCTTTTCCATAATCTTTTTTGCACTCTTATTATCACCCAAATTTATATAACAAACCCCGAAATTATAATAAGTATCAGCATCACTATCTCCTTTTTCCACTGCTTTTTTATAATACTCAATAGCTTTGGAAAAATCACCTTTTTTTGCGTAAAGGGTCCCCAGTTTTTGCAATGAGAATGTAAAATCAGGCTTTACTTCAAGAGATTTCTGGTAATATTCTATTGCCTTATCCGTATTCTTTAATCTTTCATAGCTTAAAGCAATGTAAAAATAATAAACAGGATTTTTAGGCTCTTTTTCCTTTAATTTTGTAAATTTTTCAATAGCATCCTTATATTTCCCATTTTCGAAAGTATCCAAAGCTTTTTTCACTTCATTTTCAGGTAAAGCAGCTTCTTCCACTGGTTCAAGAGAAGTACTTACATTAACCGTTTCCGAAATTCCGACTCTAACAACCCTTCTTTTGGGCAAAAACCCCTTTTTCTCATAGGTAATTGAGTATACTCCCGGCTGAAGTCCACTTTTGTAAAAGCTTCCTTTTTTATCTGTAAAAACAGTATACTTAAGATTCTTAACTTTAAGAGACTCTATAGTAATTTTAACTTTTTCTATTTTCTTACCACTTTTTGAATCTGAGATCTCACCTCTAACAGCACTTAAAACTCCTCCGAATAAAATTCCACTAATTATAAATAATAAAAAGAAAAGATTTGCTTTTCTCATTTTACCTCCTTTTTCTCTTTTATTTTTTTTGCTCTATTCCAATAAATGCGCGCTTTATCCCTTTCTCCGAGAGAATAATAAATAGCGCCGAGTTTATTGTTTATATCAACAGTGTCTCCATATTTTCTGAGTTTTTCAAAAAAGAGAGCAGCTTTTTTTAAATGATTTAATTTTAAATAAGAATTAGCTAAAAGAGCGAGAGAAGGATAATCTTTTTTACCTTTTTTTTCAAAGAGCTCAATAACTTTTTTATAATTCCCTGATAAATAATAAGCTTTACCATAAACGGCAGACATTCCTTCTGTTCTAAATTCAGGCGGTATTTTTTCTAAAATAGAAATTGCCTTTTTAACTTCCTTATTATTAAGATACTCTTCTCCCAAAAAAAACATATATTTAAAAAGATTAAAATCTTTGTCATCCTTTTCAAATATCAGCGGTTTTTTATTTACATACGGGATCACGGCAAAATCCTTAGAACTAAATTCTGCTTTACCGCTCAAAACCTTTACATAATACCCTCCCCATTGAAAACTTTTAAGTGGTGTTTTAAACATATAATAATTGTTTCCCAATCTTTCAACAGATAAATTAAAATTCTTTTTATTGTCTTTATTAATAAGGGTAACAAAGGGTTTGTTCCTTGATTTAACAATACCGATGAGTTCATCCTCCTTTGAGAAAATCATCCGAGGATCTGCAACAATTTTCAAATCTTCAAATTGGTATGGAGAGAGGCCCTTTCTCTTAAAAACATATTTAAAGCCCAAGCAAAAAATGGGCTCTCCTTGATTAACAACTCCTTCTTTACTGAGATACTCTTTTGAAGTTTCATTATAAAATAACACTTTTACTTTAATCTTTTCTTTTGGAATAATTGGAACAAAACCGCTAAAAATAATCCCTTTTTCATCTATGTCCTGTTTTCTCTTTGAATTTACTTTTAGATTAATCTTATTGGTTTTTTCTAATAACAATTTTCCTTTTAAGCTTTCCACTCTTACTATGATTTGAAGTTTTGCAAAATAGGAGTTTTCATCCATCCTTTTAAAACCAATATGATCCGGAATAATTGAATAACTTATAAAATCAAATCCTGCTTTTTCATTTTTAGAAAAGTGAAATTTTCCAAAAATTTCTTTAAAACTATACTCTACTTCCACAATTCCGCTTTGAGGAGCAAAAATAGAGAGATAAGATTTATTAACTTTTTCCTCAGGAATCGAGAATATTTTAGCTATTACCCTACCGGAAGAACTATTGGGGATATTGTAAAGAGGAGAACCCTCCATTGGAATTACAGATAGACTTGCCTGTGCCAATTCAGGAAAATCCATCTTTACCAACCTGAAAGCTTCCTGTCTTGATTTTGCATGATTAATAAATGATGGGGTCAAGAGATCAAAAGTACTTTGTACCCCCGGGTAAAAAAGTTTATAATCCCCCATATCAGATGGCTTATAAAATAATATATTCATAAAGGGAGGAAGCCCTGTTTTAGGATCATCATTTTTGTAAATCCACAATTCACAGGAAACTATTTTTTCATATCCTCTGTATCTTTTTACTTCCAATGGTTTTCCCAGATAAATATAAATTCTCCCTCTATCAGAATTAATTCCACCTAACCTATCTTTTGCATATCTTACTCTCTTAAAATACTCCTCTTTGTATTCATTTACAATAGTTTCAGGATTTGGATCTCTCGCTTTCCAGAAATATTCGATAAATTTCCTTTTTTCTTCTTCTGTTTTTAGGGATTTATAAACTTTTATTTCTGCCTTTGTGATAATAGGTTTTACACTTTCAAGCCATTTATCCTTTGAATAAAGAAGACTTATAAAAAAAATTAAGATTATAAAGACTAATAATTTTCGCTGTTTCATTAAAAAGAATACCATAAAATAAAAAGCAGGAGAAGGTCGCCCTTCTCCTGCTTTTATTTGTTATTATTTTTTTTAGAAGAAGAATCTGATTCCTGCTCTGAACCCTCGTGGATAGTTTAATCCTGTTACATTTTCAAAGTTTGGACCTGCAACAGTGTAAACTCTTGTAGCAACACCGGTATTGAATACATTAAATATATCAACAATAAGTCCTGCTCTGAAGTTCTCTCCGAATCTGAATATCTTTTCTATTCTTAAATCAAGATTTTTCTGAGTGGGCAATCTTCTTGAGCCTCTTGGTTCTGTAAAAATATATCTACCGCCCTGGTTTAAGTAAACTCTCAATCTTCGCGTATAAGTATTACCCGAAATATACGAGAAGTAGAAATTAAAGCTAATATCAAGAGGTAAAATCACAGTTCCCTGTAATTTTAACATGTGTGTGGGATCATAGGTAAGATGTCCTTCTGCATTAATCTGATAGTTAGGATCTTTAAAAACACTTGATTGTCCAACATTTGATCCTGTACCACCCCAGAAATTATTATCATAATTACCAGTAGCTTTTCCATATACATACGATGCCAACAACTGCCACCTATTGGAAAATCTTTTGTTCAAAACCACTTCAAAACCATCATATTCCCTATAAGGTGTAAAACCCACTACTGGATATGCTCCTTTTTTGGGGTTTGTAATTATGTATTTATCAGATCCAGGATTTGTTTCATTCCAAACTGTATATTCCTGTCCATTATAGGGATCCGTTACCGTGGTTTGGGTAAATATTCCTGTATAGTTTACAGCATCAATAAGATCCTTATTTTCTCTATGGATATAAGTTAAGCTTATGGAAACATCTTTCATAATTTCTCTTTCAAGACCAACTGTGTACTGATTCATGTAGGGGTGTTTTATATTTTCATCAATTGAATATGTTTGCTCGTAGGGCCATCTAAGTAATTCTATTAATTGACCGTATTGGGGAACATAATATAAGACAAAGTCAGAGTGATTGGGATCAAGATTGTAAAAGTAAGCGGAAAAGATACCTTCGTAAAATTTTCCATAATGAGCTTTTAATGCTGTTGAGTGATCTCCAAAAACATCGTATGTAATACCAATTCTCGGAGCAACACCTGTGGGTTTGTATACAGTTTTATCAATATGCTTTAAATATCCTCTGTATACATTAACTCTAACACCAGGGTTAATAGTCAAATTATCAGTTACACTCCATGAATCCTGAGCATAGAAGGATACTCTTGAAGTATCAGCATCTATATCATATCCTTCATAACCATAAGCAAGATATGGTTGACCATTGTAATCTGCATAAGCAATACCACCACCATTATACCCGAATCTGTTTCTTGTCCAGTTTTTCTCAATTTCAACACCAAATTTGAAATCATGGGAGCCTTTAATAAAATCATCAGCATGGTGAGATACTGAAGCATTAACCTGATAATGCGATCTATCAGCCAAGAAATAGTATGTAGCATTAACAGTTCTCATACCAGTTGCCACATCAATGTGTCCTGATAGGTCTCTTCCTCCCTCAGGCTCAAGATAATAGTATCCTACATATCCTGCAAACTTTGTTTCCATAAAGGTATTATCAGAGAAAATGTGCAAATAACTAAAATTCCAAACTTTTTCAGGAGATGTTTGAGTAACAGTTGCTTCAGGGCTTGTGAGTGCCCCGGCACCCCTGTTTATTCCATCATAATGATCATATTCAAAGAAAGCCTGTAATCTGTTATCCCTGTTCGGCTGATAGGTTAATTTTATAAAGCTTCTCGGCTGTTTATAATCAACCGGCTCAGGAAAACCAGCAGGATATCTTTTAGTTCTATAATACTGCAAACCTAAGAAGAACCAAAGTTTATCTTTTATAATAGGACCACCTAAATGAAAGTTAGCATCTATAAAACCTCTTTTTGCAGGCTGAAGATCCGGGTCATCACTATTAGAACCATTCCATGAATCGCTCTGGTATAAAAGTTCAAAATGCCCTTTGAATTCATTTCCTCCTGATTTTGTAACAGTGTTAAGAATAGCACCGGTAAAACCTCCGTACTCTGCAGGAAGTCCTACTCCCATTACTTTTGCCTCTTCGATCACATTATAATCAAGAAAGACCCACGCGGTTCCTCCTTCCGGGTCAGATACATCAACACCATCCACCTGATAAGAAACTCCTGAATATGCAGCTCCTCCGAATGCACTACTATTATTTACACCGGGAGCCAGGTTAACAATATTTGTTACAAATTGGCTATTTGGAATATTCTGCAACAATTCCTTCGTCAAGTTTGTAGATGCGGTCGAAGAATCCTTAACATCAACCAATGGTGGCTTGGCAATTACCTCAATTGACTCTTTTAATTCTCCAATCGTTAGCTTCAAATCAACAGTTAAAGTCATCCCAACATGTAATCTCATCCCGCTTCTTTTCGCAGGAGTAAAACCTTCAAGAGAAGCTTCCACATCATACTCTCCCGGAGGAAGAGCAACAAACCTGAATTTCCCTTCATTGTTTGTAATTGTGGTAAGTTTACCCTGAACTAAAGCTTTTGAAGTAATAGTTACAGTAGCACCCGGTACAGCTTTTCCTTCCTGATCAACTACTTTTCCCTGAATAGCACCGGTTTCTCTTGATTGTGAAAAAACAAAAGCTGAAACGAATAGGAAAGCTATTGCTAAAACCAATAGCTTTCTTGCAGTTTTATGCATAAACACCTCCTTTTAAAATTCCTCCGAAAAAAAGAAGTTCAAATTTTGTTCCAAATTGAAAATCATTATTTAATAAAGCTAAAGAGAAAAACGCACCACAAAAAATCCAAAAAATTGGATATTTAATCCAAAATATTGAATTATTTTGTCTTTAATTTACTTAAGAGATTTTTCCCCTCTTTATAATATTTTTCAGAATTTATCTTATCCCCTAACAATGAATATATATCCGAAAGTATATAATAACCGAATACAGTATACTTATTATACGGCTTTATTTCTATTCCTTTCTTGCAAAGAGTGATGGCCCGTTGAAGATCATTTCTCGTATCAAGCAAATATTTTGCTATCATAAAATAAGGAATATTAAAATCCGGATTAACTTCAATCGTTTTTGAGTAATATTTAACAGCTTCATTATTTTCACCAATTTCCCTCAAATTCTCAGCTAAATTATAGTACGCTTTAAAATTTTCCGGATTGTTTTTTATCTCTTTCTTATAGTATTCAATTGCCTTTTCTATATTTCCCTCTTTTTCCGCTATTTGAGCAAGATTATAATAAATTTCTTTCCCCTCCGGGGAAATTTTGGATGCTTTTAACAAAAATTTTCTGGCTTTATTAAATTCTTTCTTTACTATTAAAATTTCAGCCACTTTATTCATTGCCTCAGAATTTTTCGGATCTAAGCTTAGTGCTTTTTGATACATTTTAAGAGCATTATCATAATCACCTTTTATCAACTTAATTTTCCCCAATTCCATGTAAAGAGCATAGTCTGTTGGAAACCTTTTAATAAAATCAGCTGCGGTCTTCTCAGCTTCATCAAATTTTTCAAGTCCCACCAGACAATTAATAATATTTATTGTAGCGAAATTATAATCAGGTTTTCTTTTTAAAACTTCATAAAAACTTTCCATAGCTTTTTCAAACTCTCTCTCTCTGTAATACAGATTACCCAAAAGCATATAAGCGTCCACTATCTCCGGATCTGTTTTTAAGATATTTTTTACAGTATCTATCGCTTCTTTATATTTTTTCTCCTTCATCAACCTTTTGCTTTTTAGCAAGCTATTATAGATTTTTATCTTATCTTTAGGATCAGGTAAATTATTCTTCTGCGAAGTATCCACAAAGGTAGAAATATATCCAAGAGCCGCTAATTTTCTCATCTCCTCTCTATTCAAGCTTTTATTCTCAAGAACATTCAAAGAATTCTTTGATTTTTCTTTAATAAACTTTTCAATCATTTTTCTCAACTTTTTTCTTATTCTTGTCTTGTACAGACTTATGTTTTTTCTCTCTCTTTCGTCTTTACTTAAATCATAAAGTTCATCTTTCGGAGCCAGAATATACTTGTAATTTTTATAATAGATAGCTTTGAGCTCAGACCAACCATAGTGAAATCTCGGATAAAAAGTTTCTGTATATGCAAGCTCAGGGAAGGATGAGCTTTTTCCAAAAAGAAGACCTAAAACAGATTTTCCCTGTATTTCCCTATCTTTCTTTATCCCAAGCGCATCAAGAATTGTTGGAGTAACATCAACCAATTCAACTACTTGATCTATCCTGTGTTTTTTAAATTTAAAAGGAGCTCTAATTATAAATGGAACCCATACAGTGGGATCATACAAGAAAAAACCATGGGTTTTTTCTCCATGCTGGCCAAGGCTTTCCCCATGATCCGCAACAACTATAATTAATGATTTGTTATATAATCCCTCTCTTTTTAAATAATCAAAGAATAAACCCAGTTGATAATCAGTATATTCAACCTCACCCCTGTAAGGTTGGTCAAAAAATTTTTCCTTATAAGGAGGAGGCGGATCATAAGGAGTATGAGGATCATAAAGATGTATCCAGGCAAAAAATTTATTATTCTTTTTTTTAGAAATCCATGCTTCTGCTTCCTTTAAAACTTCATCAGCTCGTTTTTGTATTTTACTCAAAGAAACACTCTTATACTTTGTCATATCAAAGCTATCTTCGTAATAATCAAAGCCCTGATTAAGCCCCCACTTTGAATGCAAAACATAAGCAGCAATAAAAGCAGCAGTGCTAAAACCATTCTTTTTTAAAATTTCACTTATTAAAGTTAATTTTTCGGGAACAATAAACCCTCCGTTATCCCTGACTTTATGATAGAGAGGATATGTCCCCGATAAAATTGTCGTGTGAGAAGGAAGGGTTAAAGGTGTTTGAGTTATACACTTTTTAAAATATGCACCTTCTTTTGCCAACTCATCCAAATTCGGAGTATTTGCTTTTCCTCTTCCATATATGCTAACATGACTTGCTCTAAGAGTATCTATGGTAATTAAAATAATATTCAAATTTCTAAGCTTTTTTCTCTTAAGCTTATAATCAATACTATCATACACAAAAAGGTAAAAGATTCCGCCAATAAGGGCCAGAACTAAAATGATGAATCCTATATTTTTTCTCTTCATAAATACCTCTAAATATTAATTTTAGCACTGCATCTTTTTCATGACAAGGGATCCTCATTCATCAAAATCGCACCCTAAACATCGAATTGAAAAAGCCACATAAGACCCACAACGACAATAAGCTTCCGAGCTTTTTCTGTCTTTTTGTCCTGTCTTAAAAACAAATCCATAATCATTTACAACCAAAACCTCATTAAATCAAATGATTTTTTTCTGTTCATTAACAAGTCATCTTCAATTTGTTGTAGATACTACCAGAACAAAGTGGGAACCTGCCTTGGCATGCGAGGGTTTTACACAGTTTTCGGAATGTGTCAAGTATTGCAAGGAGTGATCACGATAAGCAACAATTTATATAACTCTGACTATTACGAATGCTTTTAATTTTGAACTATGAATCCATTATTAATACACAGTTTGTTACCATAAAAATGACAATAATCACTTGCTACGAACTTCTTTAGAAAGTTGTAAATCTTCACAAAAAATAAATAGGTCCACTTAATAGCTATTACAACCATTACAAAACACTCATAATTTTATATCTTATTTAACTTAAAGAAATCTTACAAACTTCAAATTTCCTTTTTTATTTTTTTTCATAATGCAATTATTTCTCCAATCCTTTTTCTTATAGCATGCTGAAACAATCCTGAGAATACTTCCCGCCTCTCCATCACCTTTTATTATCTTGCCCCTTATATTAAATACATCTCTGAAATTTCTTATCTCATCTTTTGTCATTCCTGGGGTTACTACAAAAATTTTATTCTCTTTATCTTTTAGTGAATATAAATATTTACCTGAAGGGCACGAGCCGCATATGTTTAAATTATAGATAAATACTACCTCCTTTGCCTCTTTAAACTCACGAGCTACAGAATAACTTATGTTGCCTATTTTAAAGCAATTTCTATTCATATATAAAAACGCCGAGCACATAATAATTATAAATAAGCCCCCTAACAATAAAAAATTACTCACTCTATTCTTACTCATCCTTAATATACACTTTATAAACATTATTTTCCAATTTCTCCCCTCTAACATTCTCTCCTGTTGATTGTCCTAACAGATAGAACACTAAATTCTTTCCCTCTTTTTCAATAACAAAATCATACCACCTCATATATTTAAAAAATTTATTGTTATAATAATGATTTAGAATATTACCTCTTTTATCTATCTCAAGTATCTCAAGACGAGGCATACCTAAAAGAACAAATATCCTTTCTTTGTAAACCTTCGCTGATTTTATTAGATGTGCCGGCCACAAGAATCCAGGTTTTTTTGGAGCTTTTTTATCCCATTCTTTGAATCTATCAAGAAGAGGATATTTTATTTTGCCTTTAGAAATCAAATTAAGATTATAATCAAATTCATAAAGACCATTCCAATTTTCAGGTATATAATAAATTTTATCTTTAACAAGAACAACATTACTCCCAAATCTTAACACCCTGATTTTACTTTTATCTAAATCATTATCACAATAATACCGCAATATCTTACCTGTCATATCCATCTTTATGATTATCGGATATCTGCCTTTATATATATCTACAAACGCACAATATATATTATCTTTATAAAAAGTAAATTTTTTAAAGTGAACAAAACTCTTTATTCTTTTAACGAATTTAATATTATCATCAAAAACATCAAAAGCAGAGTAATGTTTAAGGAACATCCTTTTCTTATAAAATTCAATCCATAAAGGAAAATGAAAATCACCCGGACCTTTTCCAATACTTTTATACATTCTTAAAAAGCCCCCGCTCTTATCAAAAATAACAATTTTATGTCCCATGTGATCAATAATATAAAATTTATTATTGTACAATGCAATGCAAATAGGGTATTTCATAAAAGCTTCTGGTCTTTCCCTATCGAGTTTGAATTTCTTATCCACTTTCAAATATTTCCACTCTTTTTTAGATTCATAGCTTTTTTGAAGCTTAAGTTTAAATTCAAACAGTTTATCATAAGCAAATAATCTATTGATAAAAAAAAATAAAAACAGTATCAATACTGTTTTTTTCATATCTTTCCTCCTATATTTGAAAGAGCCGTAGCTGTATAGCTACGGCTCACTTCATTTTACATTATTAATCTTAGTTTGCTGCAGGACAAGAAATTATAGGTCCGGACTTACAATAGATATCACAACTATCCGATGTTCCAGGTTCTCCGCATGAAGCCGCTCCTCTACATGATGTCAAAGAACTACATCCTAAATCACCACTACCTGCATTCATCATCGCCTTAACTTTAATAGTCATTGTAACAATTGCTATTATCCCTAATAATATAATTAAAGCTATTGCTATTTTTTTCTTACCTCTTTTCTTTAACATAACCTTACCTCCTTTTTTAAAACTTTTTTTGATTAGATAAGCTTTTCAGCTTCACAGGAGGTAGGGTCATGGTGGTTTTAATCTGTTATTGCAAAACTTTTCATATATGCATTTTCTATAGGGAAATATGAGTATGTGTGTGTGTGTGACAAAGCACTCAACCACAAGCCGGATATGTCTTGTCCTAAAATAAGATTCAAAGCCATTAAGTCTTTGTGAGAGTTGTCCTCTATTAAAATATCCTTTGCTCCACTTTTTCTTTCAAAGCTTATCATACTCTTTCCCGCCTTAATGTTTCAATATATGAAACCATAGCAGGTTTGTCAAGCTTTTTTGAAATTTTAAATTCTTAAAAATATCAGCACAGATTTCTATAAAAACTACCGTTTCGATAACCGCTTTTATTGTGAAAGGTTTCAGTAAAAAAATAAATTTGGAATAACTAAATATATGATAAATTTTTTACAATAATAAAATCTCATTAAAAACTAAGCTACTCTTAACCTTCAAGACTCAAACAGCTTAAAGCTGTGTCCCGTCCTAAAAAAACTGTTCAGCCGTTCGGCTCTTCTGTGGATTTTACTTATCTGCTATGGCGGATCTCCTCACCACAGGAGAATCTCCGCTATCGCTTATTTTCTACAGTTATCATCACAAGCCTTTAATATATTATAAGCTTTGTAGTAAAATGATAACAAAAATTTCTTCAAATATTCTTTTTCAGCGGGAACTCCGGGAAGGATAAAATATACTATTCCTCTTTCGTCAACTCCGTAAATCGTAGGAGAGTAAATAGGTAAAAATTTACGGTATTTCTTTGACATTGGCTCAAGTTCAAACTTTGCTCCGGTGATTTCTCTCAGTTCCTTCTCATTTCCAAGTTCTCTTTCTGAAACTATTCCTCTTACTACAAAATAATCGGGTAGCTCATTTAAAACATCTATTACACGCAAACAATCATGACAATTCCTCTTTGAAAAAAACATGTAGATGTAAAAGACAGGATTATTCGATTCCTTACGTTTTACAGTTTTTTTTACCGGAAAGTGTTGAAGTATCGGCTCTCTGCTATTTTTGTAAATAATACTTGAAAGAAATAAAATCCCTACAAGTAAAGTTCCTATTATATAGTTTTTCATTTTTTACTTACCCTCATCAATCATTTTAAATTTGAGAATCTTAAATTTCAGATCATCAAACTTATAGGTTTCAGATTGTAAAACATATAAAATTTTCTCCTTACGTTTATAATAAAAAAGAGGATTCCTATCGCTTCTTACCAAAATAGTTTCACTAATTAATGCACCCCTCTTATCATATACATGCAAGTAATATGCTTTATTATCTTTTCGTTTATTAAAAAAAGAAAAAATCACCCCTATTTTATTTTTCTCCACAAAAAATATTCGGTTAACATAGGATTTTTGATACAAATAATCAGCAGCTTCTTTTAGTTTTCTCATTCTTATTAATTTTTTCAATTTCGTCGAAAACACAGGTTTAATGAACTTACTGCTTCTCCCTTTAATAATAGAAATATTGTTTTTATTTATTACTACCAATCTTAAATTAACGACAGGACATTGGACAAAACTTCCGTCAAAATAATCTCCCAAAATGGCAGGAGAAATTTTGATAAGGTCATTTACTAAAAATTTGGAATATTCTTTGTCTGTTTTTGATTCGTAAAGGAACCTGGAAGGAAGTAAAAAATTAAATTTTTGTTTACTTAAATCGTACAATGCGAGGGAATAATAAACTCTTTTATTGTCTTTAATCTTATACATTACACCTGAAATAACTAAATTATTATCATCTATAATCTTCATATCGGAAACAAAAAAAGGTAATGACGAGTTTTTTACAAAATGAATACTTCCTTTTTCTTTAACAAAATGCAATAATTTTCTCCTTCTAAAATCATAAACAATAATTTCATTTTTCCTTCCTGTTATTAGAGAAGGTGAAACAAATTCACCCGGCCCTAAACCTTTCCTTCCAAACTTTTTAAGAAAATTTCCTTTTTTATTATAAATTTTTATATCTAACGCACCTTTATCAATTAGAAAAATATCCTCCACTCTATCAACAAATAATGCGGTAGGTTTTAAAATAAAATTATTATTATGTTTAAGATAAAACATTTCTATTTTTTTTATATTAAAACTATGTAAATTAACTACAAAAATTTGTAGGGATAAAACAAATATCATAAATATAAATTTATAAGTTTTCCACATCATTTTTTCTCCTTGTTAATTAATTAAAGATGGCAAGGAGCTTTAACAGCTCCTTGCCTTAACAGCTATTTCTATGGAGTTACAATTATACAATCAATTTTCCAATCAGTTGCACAATCATATCTATTTTCACCAAAGATATATACTAATGCACCATCCCATCCGTTATCATCTGCCCATACAGGGGTTTGTATAAAATTCGCAACAGAAAAGAAAACACCCATTGCCATTAAAACTATCATTAACCCCACAATAATTTTTTTACCTATTTTTTTCAACATTTTCTTACCTCCTATCTTAATTTTTTTCTTTTTTTGATTAAATAAATTCCCCGCTTCACAGGAGGTAGGGTCATGGTGGCTTTAATCTGTTATTGCAAAATCTTTCATATATGCACTTTTTCTGGAGAAATGTGAGAATTGTGTGTGCGTGTGTGTGTGTGTGTGTGTGAAATAGTCGAAGGTTGAAAGTAGAAAGTCGAAAGAAGCCATTAAGCTTAAAGCTTCAAAGCTTTTCAGACAGCTCTTTCGGCTTAAAGCTATCAAAGCAATTAAGCTTTTACGAGATTTAATCTGTCCTAAAATACCCTTTTCGCCACTTTTTCTTTCAAAGCTTATCATACTCTTTCCCGCCTTAATGTTTCAATATATGAAATAATAGCAGGTTTGTCAAGCTTTTTTGAAATTTTATATTTTCACCATCTTTATATTATTCAAATCATATCATAGCTGTTCGTCTTGAAAAGGCAATTCATGAATTGCTTCCACGGTAGCCACTACCGCACATTGCTAAAATCAGTTCAGAAGTTTACCCCCTCCCGAGTGTCTTGCCTTGAATGCTCAATGGTTTTTAATCCATCACTTATTCGAGTTTTTAGGTTTTCTTCAGTTGCTTTTTTGATAATTTTTCCCGGAAAATTCTATAATCAAATTCTTAAACGTCAGTTGCAAGAGAATGTTAAATAGCTCTCCAAAACCAAGCTCTGCTTTTTCAATTAGTTCATCAATACTTATCATTCTGTCTCCTGGAATCAAATCAAGAACTTTCCTCTCTTTTTCAGAAAGTATAATTTCCTCTTCCACAAATTTCACTTTTCCCTTATAGTATGGTAATTCAAGTATATCATCAGGGGATAAAATTAAGTTTGCTCCGTTTTTTATCAAAGTGTTAGTACCTAAAGAATTTTCTGAATCAATGTTGCCCGGAATAGCCCCCACATCCCTGCCTTCTTCAAGAGCAAGCATAGCAGTTATTAAAGAACCACTTCTCTCCTTAGCCTCAATTACAAGAGTAAACATGGATAACCCTGCAATAATTCTATTCCTGATAGGAAAATTTGAAGGGTGAGTCACTGTAAGAGGAGAAAATTCTGATATTACACATCCATTCTCAATTATCTCTCTAAAAAGTTTCTTATTCCTTGCAGGATAAACCTTTGTCAAGCTACTGCCCAAAACAGCAACAGTCTTTCCATATGATAAAGCTCCTTTATGTGCATAAGTATCTATCCCGTTTGCCATGCCACTTACTATTACAAGACCTTTTTTTGAAAGATAGTTGGAAAAAAAAGTAGCTTGTTTAATCCCATAAGAAGTGGGCTTCCTTGTCCCAACTATGCTAATTAACGGTTTTCTTAAAACCGACATATCCCCTTTATAAAACAAAACAAGAGGAGGAGCATAGATATTTTTTAAATTTTCAGGATAATTATCATCTGTGATATAAATAGTTTTTACTGAGTTATCTTCAAGAAGTTTTTTTAATTTACTATATTCTTCTTTTGCAAAAGTCTTTATTCTTTGTTCTTTTAAAGGATTTTCTATCTCAAAATCTTCTTTTCCTTTTAATACATTTATTTTTACTTTTTCCAAAAGTTTCAAATCTTTTGGAAAAATTGTTTGAACAAATAAAAGTTTCTCTTTTAATGAAAAATTCAATCTTCCTTATTAGGAAGTAACAAAATAGGTATTTGAGACCGTGAAACGATTTTTTCCGCTACACTTCCCATAAAGAATTTTGACAATCCCGATCGCGAATGAGTAGCTGTTATTATAAGATCGCTTTTTTTCTTTTTAGCATAATCCACTATTGCATCAGCCGCATCTATGGCTTTCACAATATTATACCTGGCTTTTGCTTTTACATCTTTTAAAGAATTATCCAACTTCTTTGAAATCTTTTGCACTAATTTTTCCAATGTTTCAAAGGGAAACTCATACTCATAAAGTTCCATCACATGCAAAACATCAATCATGCTATCAAACTTTCTTGCTAAAACTTCCGCCCAGGCTAACTCTGTTTCCATTATAGGTTCCAAATCAACAGGAACAAGCATGTCTGAAAACTCCATTGTTCTCTTTTTTTTGGAGGAAAGAAATATAGGTTTTTTACAGTGATGAATTAATCGATTTGTAGTGCTTCCGAGCAATAATCTTTCCCAAAGCGGGTGACTTTTCTTTCCTATGAAAATCATGTCTATCTTATTTTTTTCAGCACTCTCTATTATTTTCTCATAAGCTGCACCATCACTAATTATAATATCATCAAAACTTATCTTTTTTCTCTTTTCAATTGCCCTAATTTTTCTCACAGCAGCCTTATTTATTCTCATAAAATTGAGCTCCATCTCTTTTGAATCAACAAAAGCATCATCATAAATTAAAGGTGGTAGATTTGGTATTACATGAATAGCATAAAGCTTAGCATCAAAATTTTTCTTAAAGAAAAGTGCATAATCAAGCGCACTTAAGGATTCTCTGCTAAAATCCGTCGCCCACAAAATCTTTTTAATTCTTAATTTTTTCTTCATCATAGCCTCCCATTATTGCACTATCTCAAAGATAGCTTCAATATTACAAAATTTCACCATATCTCCGTTTTTTAATTTATAGGGGATATTCTCTTTTAACTTCTCTCCATTTAAAAAAGTCCCATTTAACACACCTAACTCCTCTTTTATAAAAAATTCATTTTGATCATAAAATATTACTGCATGTTTTCTTGATATGTACTTTCCCTTATCTTCAGCGGAAAGATCTATATCAGGTACATAGTTCATAGATAAAACTTTTCTTCCTATTGTATTCACCACATTCTTAATAGGAACTTTTCTGTTTGATGGCACAATTCTTAAGAATGCTTTAACATGTGGAGGAAGTTCTTTTCTATCCTTTGTCTCCAATTTATCTGTCTCAATTTTAGGTAATTTTAAATTTTTAAATAATGTTTCAAGAGAAAATAATCTTTCGGAATACTTCTTTAAAATTGAAAGGGAAATTTCCGGATCTTTAATAATTATTTCATTTAATATTTGAGGAGGAAGCTCAACAACTCTTGTATTATCCTCTTCTACAAAAGCAGTATAAAAACGAGGGGTATTGATTAAAGTGGAAGGAACTCCTATTATATCTCCCTTTTTAGCCTCATCAACAAGAATATAATTATCATCCTTAAACCTTTTCAACAAAATAGTTCCTGATTGAATCACATAAGCCCCTTTTGCAGGATCACCTTCCTTAAAAAGTATCTCTCCTTTATTAAGAATTTTTGTTAACTTTTGCCACTTTGTCATTGGATTAAAAATTGGATATTAACTCTTCTGTTTTTACTCCTATGCTCAGGAGTATCATTGGGGAATAAAGGTCTTGTATCCGCAAACCCTTCAGCTCTAAATCTCTTTGAATTCAACTTTCCTGTTTCAATAAAAAACCTAACAACCGACCCTGCTCGCGCAGAAGAAAGTTCCCAGTTTGAGGGATATTTATCACTCTTAATCGGAAGATTATCAGTATGTCCTTCAACAACTATCTCATAGGGAGAACTTTTTATTATCGGTATTAATTTTTTAAACAATCTCTTTGCAGGCTCTTTAAGTTTTGCTTCTCCCGGATCAAACATTACAGAACCCTTTATCTGTAAGAGCACACCTCTGTCATTCTTTATAACGGAAACTTCGCCTTCAAGATTTTCCTGAGCAATAGCTTGTTCAAGTAAATTCAAGAGAGCCTCCTTTTTCTTTTCTCTTGCAGCCTCCGCACTTCCCATTAAATCAATAGGTGTTTTCTGCCCAAGCCGGGTTAAAATAACCTTTTCAGTCTGCACACCAAATGCTTTTTCCACAGAGCCTAATAATTCTTTAAATTTTTGAATATCCATATTTGAAAAAGACAAAAGCATAATAAAAAAGGTTAGAAGAAGACTCATCATATCCCCAAAAGTAACGACCCAACCGGGTACACCCTTTGGACATTCACATTTTTTCTCTTCGTCTCCCATTATTTACCTTTTTTTCTCTTTTGTGCCTCTTCAACTTTTGCTCTTGATTTGGGATCAAGAAATGAGGCTAATTTTTCCTGGACCACAGCGGGGTGATCACCCTGAGCTATTGAAAGAATACCCTGAATTATCAGTCTTTTTTGTAAACTCTCTAAATTTCCATATATTTTTAATTTGTTTGCTAATGGTAAGAACAAAGCATTTGCTAAAAGAGCTCCATAAAGAGTTGTTAAAATAGCAACAGCCATACCGGGTCCGATAGCTTTAGGGTCATCCATTTTGGTTAACATAGCAACAAGCCCGATAAGTGTACCTATCATTCCAAAAGCAGGTGCACTATCACCAAGCTCCTCAAGCATTGATCTTCCTGCATCATGCCTCTCTTCCATTGAACTTAATTCTATTTTTAAAATTGACTCTATCAATTCAGGCTCAACACCGTCTATTGCCAGCTGAATTCCTTTTTTCAAAAAAGGATGGTCTATTTTCACCTTTTCAAGACCCAATATTCCACTTTTTTTCGCTTCAACTGCAAGGGAAATAATATCATCTATGAGTTTTTCCGTAGGCTCTACCTTGTTGAAGATAGCTTTCATCATTACCCCTATCATCCCTGTCAATTTATTCATTGGAAATTTCATAAAGAGAGCCCCAAAAGCACCTCCGAAAACAATCATCACAGAACCAACATCTATATATGCTGAAAGACCCGCACCCGAGGCTATTGCAAAAATAACTAACCCCCATGCCATTACCAAACCGATAACAGATGCTATATCCATTTTATCTCTCCTTTATTAATTTTATATTGAACAAAATAATAAGGGTTTTGTCAAGGCTTACATTATTATGTTTATCCGTTAGCATCCTCAACTATCTCTTCTATCTCGGAACCTATTATTTTTTCTCTCCTTTTTATAACAGGAACCTGCCAGCTACCTTTTAAATATAAAACAAACATAAAAGCGGCCACAAAAATGTTAGAAGATAACATCCCTAACCAAACTCCATAGTGCCCCAGGTTAAATTTCAAAGCAAGAAGCCACACCAATGGTAATCTTACTATCCAAATCCTTAAAAGAGAAGTAATCATTACAGGCATTGTATGCCCCGAACCTTGAAATGCCCCAGCATAAATTCTGAAAATAGCAAAGAAAATCACAGAAGGTGCAACTATATAAAACATCTTTGCCCCTATTTCCTGAACAAGTGTATCTCCGGGGATAAAAAAAATCATTATATATTTTCCATAATAAGCAATCAAAATCATAGCCGGGATTAAAAAGCCCAAAATTATTTTTAAACCTAAAAAGACGGATTCCCTGGCTCTCTTTATTTTATCAGCACCTAAACTCTGTCCCACGATAGTCGTAATTGCAGATGAAATCCCAAGAGCAGGAAGCATAAAGAGGTGAACCATCCTAAATCCGATTCCTGCAGCTGCAACAACTGCACTTCCCAATGTATTAATCACCCCCTGAATAATAATAAAACCAACGGAGGATCCGGACATTCCCAATGAAGCGGGAAGGCCAACTTTAACAATTTTTTTAAAAATTTCCATATCAGGTTTTAAACATTCAAGAGTTAACTTAATCCCCTTCGTACCTTTAAATAATTCATAAAGGCCTATAACAGAAGCTATTGCTCTGCTAATAATTGTTGCAATAGCAGCACCCAAAACCCCAAGAGCGGGAAAACCCAACCAACCGAAAATCATAATCGGGTCAAGAATTAAATTAATTCCCACTGTAATAGCCTGGACTTTCAAAGGAGATATTGTATCCCCATAGCCATTTAGAACCCCCTGATAAATAAAAAATGGAACAGATGTTACGAGACCCAATAGCATTGCTCTAAAATATGTAAGAGTAGGTAAAAAAGCATCCTTAGGCGTTCTCAAAAGCTTTAAAAGAGGAGATGAGAAAAGATATCCTATAACACTCAAGAAAAATATCAAAATTAATAGGAAAAGTAAAAGATGTCCTGCAACCTGTCTTGCTTTTTTATCTTCCTTTGCACCCGTATATTGTGCTACAAGAGAAGTACCGGCCATAGACATTCCCATTGCAAAAGAAATAATAAAAAAGATTAATTGAAATGAAATGAAAGGAGCTGCTAACTGAACCCTCCCTAATTTTCCAAGCCAGTAGGCATCTATTAGATTATAAAAAGTTTGAATAACTGAAGACAGAGCAAGTGGCCATCCTAAAAAAAGAATAGCTTTAAGTAGATTGCCCTCTAATATTTTATCTGACAGATCTTTTTGTTTCATTCAGAATTAAAAAAAGTGACCCGTGCAGGGATCGAACCTGCGACCCTCTGATTAAGAGTCAGATGCTCTACCAGCTGAGCTAACGGGCCACCACTCTAAACACGCCCGGCAGGACTCGAACCTGCAGCCTGCGGATTCGAAGTCCGACGCTCTGTCCAGTTGAGCTACGGGCGCATTGAAAAAGTTCTCAATTTTATAACATTTACAAAATTTTTTCAATACTACCTTAATCTTCGGTTATTGAAAGTAAAAACATACTCCAGTAATAAAACCCCAAAAATGTCGTTTTCCCGACTTTATTGTAAGAATTAATTCTTACTTTACAAAAGAGAATTAGAAGGTTAAATGATTTCCCATGTGGTATGGAATTTGATGCTTCTTTATTTTAATCAAAAAACGTCGGAGAGAAAAAAATGAAAAAAATTAATTTTATTTTAATTTTAATTTTTCTAACTTCCGCTTTCATCTTCTCCAAAAGCATAACAATTATATCTCCTTCAAAAAATACTACCTGGTATATCGGTGATTCTTACAAAATTACTTGGAGAGCATACAAAATCCCCAAATCGGAGATATTAAAAGTTGAAATCCTAAAAAATAATTTTCCCGTTTATCAAAAACTTACATCAAACAAGAGATTCTATTATCTCACTATCCCCTCAAATTTCACAAGTGGACAATACAGAATAAGAATGAGTACAAAAGATAAAAAGATTACAAGTCTCAGTTATCCATTTACAATCACTCGCTCTTCAAATCCAAGAGAAATTACAGTAATAAGCCCAAACGGAGGAGAAGTACTTTATAAAAACAACTTTTACAGAATAAAATGGAAATCCAACAGACTACAAGGAAACGTCAGGATAGCCCTTTATAAAAACGGAGCATTCTTAGGATATATAGCATCAAACCAACAAAAAAACGGCTCTTTTCTATGGAGAGCCCATGTACTGGGAAATGGATTTAAAATAAAAATTGACTCCACTGCAAATCATTCAATTTTCGACTTTAGCGATTCTCCCTTTTCCATTGTTAAAAAAGATCCGAGACTGATAAAGCCAAGAACAAATATTAAACATTAAAAAATATCTATAAATAGAATATTTAAGTATGTTTTAGAAGACTATTTTCAAAATTTCTTTAGTAAGAGATTCTCTCTTAAGTAAAATGTTTTACTTTATTCCAACAAACAATTAATTTTCCAAAATAATAGAAACCTCATTAATTTTAGTTTTTTTATAAGGAGAAAGTTTTAAAATAAATGTACTATCAAATTAATAAAAATTTAAAAAAATGTTTCTTTTCTTTTTAGATTTAGAATTCCTCTATGGAAAATAAGCCAACAGGGTTGTATAATAAGTTTTAAAAAAACTAAAAGGAGTTGCTTTGAAACACCTTACAATTAAAGGAGCAAACCAGAATAATTTAAAAAACATTTCACTTAAAATACCTAAAAATACATTCATAGTAATAACAGGTGTTTCAGGCTCGGGAAAGTCTTCCCTTGCTTATGATACAATTTTTTCCGAAGGCGAGAGAAGATACCTTTCCACTCTTTCCCTTTATGCAAGACAATTTTTAAAACAAATAGAAAGAGCTGATGTGGAAAGCATTCAAGGGCTCTCTCCTACAATTTCAGTTGAGCAAAAAACAATTGCCCCTAATCCAAGATCCACTGTTGGATCTGTCTCGGAAATTTACGATTATTTAAGGCTTCTTTTCGCAAAGATTGGAGATGTCCATTGCCCTGTTTGTGGTGAAAAAATCAATAAAACATCTGAAAAGGAGCTCTTTGATTTTATATTAAGGAATTACTCTCAGCAAAAAATAAGAATTCTCGCTCCTATGATAATAGGAAGAAAAGGCGAGTTTGGCAAACTATTTGAAAAATTAAGAAAAGAGGGCTACACAAGAGTAAAGATAGATAGCGAATGGATTGAGCTTGAGGATGTTGAAAAACTTAATAAAAATTATGAGCACAACATTAGTGTTTTAATTGATTCTATAAAGGTCACAAAAGATAAGGAAAATAGAATAAGAAAAGCTCTTCAGATAGCAACAGAGCTCACATCCAACAGAGTTTCCATTGAATATAATAATAAAGAGGAGATTTTTACAACAGAATACTTTTGTCCTAAATGCGGAATATCAGTGAAAACACCGGAGCCAAGAGATTTTTCCTATAACTCTCCCTATGGCTACTGTCCTGTCTGTAAAGGTTTAGGCTTTATTATCAGAGAAGGAAGAGGAGATAGTTTTGAGGTTAAAGGTGTTTGTCCTGCATGCAAAGGGGACAGACTTAACAAAAACTCATTAAATATAAAAATCAATGGTAAAAACATTGCATACTATAGTAAAATCTCTATAGGAAAGCTAAGAGAAAAAATCAACTCATTAAATTTTGAGGGTAAGAAAAAAGAAATAGCGGAAAAAATATTATCCGAGCTAAAGACGAAATTTGAAATAATGAAAAAGCTTTCCCTTGATTATCTCACACTCTTCCGACCTGTTTATTCCCTCTCGGGGGGAGAGGCTCAAAGGATAAGACTCGCCTCACAATTGGGACTGAATCTCAGAGGTGTTATTTATATTTTGGATGAACCGAGTATAGGGCTTCACCCCTATGATCACAAAAAGCTTTTATCAGTATTAAAAGAATTAAAAGAAAAGAAAAATACAATTATCGTCGTGGAACACGATGAAGAAACCATAAGAAATGCAGAGTATATAGTGGATATGGGACCGGGAGGAGGAGAAAAAGGTGGGAAGATATTATTTTCCGGATATTTGAATGATTTTTTAAAATCTGAAACTTTAACTTCAAAATACATAAGAAGAGAAAAATCCCCCTATCTAAAAAAGGAGAAAGAGTTTAAACCTAACGAGTGGATAATTATAAAGGGAGCGAAAGCACATAATTTGAAAAATATTAATGTAAAAATTCCTCTGGGAGCAATAGTCTCAATTACAGGGGTTTCGGGCTCTGGCAAATCCTCTTTGATTTTTGATGTGCTCTATAAAAACTACTTAAAGTTTAAGAAAAAACAGGACTTCATAGATTGTGATGAAATAATAGGTCTGGAAAATATAAAAAGGATGCTATCCGTAGATCAATCCCCAATAGGGAAAAACATAAGATCAACCCCTGCTACTTACACGGGAGTTTTTGAAGATATAAGAAAATTGTTTGCTATGCTCCCGGAATCAAGAGTTAGAGGTTATGACTCCTCTTTTTTCTCCTATAATGTATCAAAAGTCAGATGTGGGAAATGTGATGGAAAAGGATTAATAAAAATAGAGCTTGGACTTTTACCTCCTGTGTATGTAAAGTGTGAAGAATGTAATGGAAACAGATTTTCCGGAGAAATATTATCAATTAAATATAAAAATAAAAGCATAAGCGATATACTCGATTTTACAGTGGAAGAGGCACTTGAACATTTTAAGAATATCCCATCCATAAAGAGAAAATTAAGTTTTCTAAATGAGATTGGAATGGGCTATATAAAATTGGGACAACCTACACCAAAACTTTCGGGAGGTGAATCCCAAAGAATAAAACTTGCCAAAGAATTGGGGAAAAATACAAAAGAGAAAATTGTTTATCTTCTTGATGAACCAAGTGTGGGGTTGCATTTTGATGATGTGAAAAAATTGTTAAAAACTTTAAGGAAATTCACAGAAAGAGGGGATACTGTCATTATAATTGAACATAATCCGGATATTATTTATAGTTCGGATTATGTAATAGATTTAGGACCGGAAGGGGGTGATAATGGTGGTTACCTTGTAGCAGAGGGAACTCCGGAAGAAATAATAAAAAACCCGGATTCAAAGACTTTAAAAAATTATACTCTTTAAAAAGTTTGGCATATTTTATTGACTTTAAAAAAATTTACAATTATATTAAAGAATGAAAAGGATAGAATTTGTCTTATTAATTTTTACTTTGTTGGTTTCATTTTTAACAGCTGCTGAAAACGAATTTCATCTTACAAAAAAAGTGGCTCTTTCTCTTTCAAAACTACCCCTAAAGTGCATCCATAAAGAATTTCCCAATAAACCATCCCATGTGATAAATGGGCCGGAGGATGTTCTCTCTCCAAAACAAATGCATCCTGCGTTTTACGGTTGTTTTGATTGGCATTCATCGGTTCACGGGCATTGGATGTTGGTAAAACTATTAAAAAAATTCCCTGACTTAGAAAATAGTGAAAAAATAATAAAATCTTTAAATTTGAGCTTTACGGAAAGCAATATTAAAAAGGAAGTTGATTACCTGAATCAAAAAAACAGAAAATCCTTTGAGAGAATGTACGGCTGGGCATGGCTGCTGAAATTGGCTGAGGAGCTCCATACCTGGAATAGTCCCTTGGGTAAAAAATGGGGGAAAATCATAAAACCACTTGAAAATAAGATAGTGGAAAGATATTTGAACTTTTTACCCAAACTTACCTATCCAATAAGAACAGGAGTTCACCCGAACACTGCCTTTGCCCTTGCTTTCGGATTGGATTATGCTCGAGCAATTAAAGACAAAAAGCTTGAGAATCTTATTCTAAAAAAAGCAAAATCTTTTTACCTTTCGGATAAAAACTGCCCTGCCAATTGGGAGCCCGGAGGAGAGGACTTTTTCTCTCCCTGTCTTATGGAAGCTGATTTAATGAGAAGGGTATTGGATAAAAAAAGTTTTGAAAAATGGCTCAAGGATTTTCTACCAAATCTTAAAAATTCAAATCTCTTAAAACCAGCTATTGTCTCAGATAGATCTGATCCCAAGATAGTTCACCTTGATGGCCTTAATTTAAGCAGGGCATGGTGCCTTATAGGGATAAAAAAGGCTCTGCCTCCCAACAATGCTGTTATTCCTGTATTAAAAAAATCAATCAATGCTCACTTCAAAGCATCTTTAAACTATATTACAAGCGGAGAATATGGCGGAGAGCATTGGCTTGCATCTTTTGCAATTTATGCTCTATCCGTTCAATAATCGCTTTTACTTAATACTTATTTTATAGTATTCCTTTTATCTTAATCTTCCCTGCTTGAATGTTCTATTTCATCATTAAATATTATTCATTCTCATTTAAAAAGACAAGATCTCACATACATATTCCAAATCCAACAGCTATCACTAATTTATTATTTTTTTGAACATAGCGGAAATACAAAGGACTCTTATTTTGAATGACTATCCTGTTTTATTTTCTTTGAGAAAATTATTTAAAGAAATGATAAACTTGACATATTCCCTCAATTTTCTCATTTTATTATATGTTTGTACTCTGTAATAAGGAGGGGGGATGGAGAAAAAGAGGCTTTATGTTTTCAGCTCGGGAGAGATTAAGAGAAAGCAGAATACTGTATTTTTTGAAACAAAGGATGGGAAAAAGAAATTTCTGCCTGTTGAAAATATTTCCGAGATACTGCTATTCGGAGAGATTAGTATTAATAAAAAAGCACTTGAATTTTTCACGCAAAATGAGATTATCCTTCACTTTTTCAATCATTATGATTATTACATAGGCTCATACTATCCCCGTGAGCATTATAACTCAGGTTATATGATTTTAAAGCAAGCTGAATTTTACAATGATGAGAAAAAAAGGCTTGAACTTGCAAAAGAGTTTGTAAAAGGAGCTGCTGAAAATTCCCTTAAAAATCTTAAATACTACTACAACAGAGGAGCTGATCTGGAAGAGAATATTAAAAACACAAAAGAGCTTAAAACCATGCTTGATAAAGTATCCTCAGTTTCAGAACTTATGGCTCTTGAAGGAAATATTAAGGATATTTACTATAAATCATTTGACAAGATAATCAATAACCCTGACTTTTTGTTTGAAAAGAGAAGCAGAAAACCTCCCCGCAACTTTATTAATTCAATGATAAGCTTTATAAACACCCTTGTTTACACAGAAGTTCTCTCCCGCATATACAGAACCCATCTTGACCCGCGAATCGGATACCTTCATACGACCAACTTCAGAAGATTTTCCCTTAACCTTGATGTAGCCGAAATCTTCAAGCCTCTCATAGGAGACAGGTTAATCTTTTCCCTTATTAACAGAGGTGTTATAAAAAAGAGTGATTTTGACACACGCTCGGGGGGAATAAGATTTAAAGAAAATGCGATGAAAGAGATAGTGAAAAGGTATGATGAAAAGTTAAACACCACAATTAAGCTTAAAAATCTCAAAAGAAAGGTATCATACGGAAGGCTCATTCTTCTTGAGCTTTACAAACTTGAAAAACATCTTATCGGAGAAAAACCCTACCAGCCTTTTGTGGCTGAATGGTAAAGTAGCAGGAGCATATTCACAAAAATCAATATTATTCCGAAATGATTTAATAACAGAGTCAAAGTTATTCTCTAAAAAAAGTGGACAAAGTCAGAAGTATTCACTAAAAATAGTAAATTTATTTTTCAATAGAGCTTGTCTGATTTATTGTGAAAGCATAGTGAAAATATAAATTAAGATGTAAGCTTTGATAAATTTAAAAAAGGTAGATTTCTCTATCGCATGGAATAAAAATGCATCCCCGTACAGCAACTCCCCGCTGCCGAGGATACCCATGGTGTATCGGGGGGGAGACCCACACCATGAATATCCATTATTAATATACGGAAAAAGTGAAAAAATGTCAACAACCAATAAGCACAAAGCTGGTCCAGTCGACCAGAGCCGGCAATCCAAAGCAGTAGAGATTCTTGAATGACCTTTTAGGTTTTATTCAGTGCATCACACAAAAAGCTAACATGAGTTTTCAAATGAAAAATTACAGCCTTTCAATAGTTTTTAATAAGTTTTAAAAGATTTTCTTTGGTTATTAAACTAATTTCCGAAGTATCCTCAATAAAAGGATGGATTTCATTGATAATACTTTTCCATTCAAGTTCTTTTATTTTATCTGATAAGACAGCTTTCCAGTTGTTAGGTCCTATCTTTTTGCTATAATTAAACTGGATCAATGCATTGTTAAGAAATCTGAAATTGGGTATAACCCTTTCATTATTTGTAAGATACCAGAACAAATCATAAATATCCCTACCCTTTGTGTATTCTCTGGTTAAAATCGCATTGAGCTTTCCTGCAAAAAGAGTACTTAGCTCATAGTGTTTAAGGTTTAAAAGAAAGTATTTTCTTATTATTGTATTCTCAACAATATAACCTTCCGGAGGATTATAATCAACCTCCACTTTTATTGAAATAATTTCATTTTTGTGAGAGGAAATGTTTAATTCATAAAGAAGGCCCTTAAACTTGAAAAAAACACTTTTGATATTTCCTATTGTTTTTATTTTATACTCAATATCATAAGTTTCAAGTTCAAATTTCGCGGAAATTTTCCTTACGATTTTTTCAAATTCCGGTTTCTCTCCATTAATAACGGCAAAATCAAGATCTTCCGAAAAACGCTTTAATGAATAGAGAAATCTGAGAGCTGTCCCCCCAAGGAATGCAATACTGTGAAATACCCCCATCTCCTGCAAATATTTTAAAATCTTTGCTTGAAGATATTCTCTCAATACCAACCTCTTTTTAACAGGTTCATTAATTTTCGAAAGTATCTCTTTCAACTCTTCTTTCATTTGTAAATCTCCTCAATCATAGATACTGCTTTTGCAATTTTTCTCTTTCCTGTGCTAATCGCATAATCTTTTAATTTTTCCATATCAATTGTTTCAAGGTTTTGAAGCCTCAACTCTTTAATATAATTTTCGCTTGTATCATTCAGATAAAAAAGATCTATCAATGCTTTTTCCCTCTCAGCAACAAAGACTTTCTCTCCTTCTATGTCTATTTTCTTATATCCGAAAAAAAGAGGTTTTTTTATGTGTCTGTAGATAAACACTCCCAATTGATTTTTAATTATTTGCGGTCGAGCAGTCGTAACACTCATAATAGTTGGTACATACTCCGGTATAAGTGAATAGTGGGAAAGAGCTGACTCAAGGGAAACATAAGAAGGGAAATTAATGGTGTTTCCAATTAAAAATTGAGAAGGGAATTTATCGGTATAAGGTTTGTTAATTACATAGTAGCCTCTTTTTAGCTTTATGAGTTTTCCTTGCTCAACCCACCTTGAAAGCTGCACTCTCAAGTAAACAGGATTCTCAATAGTGGCTAAAAATCCTGTTGTAATTATAGGATTATCTTTTGCAATTCTTAAAAGCTCATCCCATTTCATTTCAAAATCTTATCATACATGATAATATATTGCAATAATATTGCTCTAAAATCAACTTCGGGGAAAAAAACATTAAACTAAATGCTCTTCCAGCTTTTCGCAGAGCTGGGCAGTAGCCCCGAGCCGAAAAGGGCCGACAGCTTTTTTAAACTTACCTTGGACATTAGGGTGAAAAATTGTAAAAAAGACGCTTTTTTCCTGAACAATTTTTCCTTGATTTTTTTCAAGATAATTCTTTTAATCATAACAACACCCTGCTATTTTTTTGTTCTAACGGAAAAACATCCAAATATTTTTCCGTTAGAATATGATTTAGTACCTACAAACGCGGATGTCAAATTTTCGAAAATTTCAAGCTTTTAATCCCCTAAATGTCAAAGTGAAGCGGAGATCCGCCGTGGTTTTCCCTGTCATTCCCGGTCTGAATAAAAAAACCAATATGTTCTAAAATCATTGAGATTCAAAATTTTGTCATACATATTAAATCCCAAATAACGAATTATTGTTATTAATATAAAGCAAATAACATTATATTGTTATTTTGTCACACTATTTTAGGACAAGATAAAAAAAAGCTTCGATGCTTTGAGGCTTTAAGCTCAAAGACTTTTTTATTCTTTTTCTTTCGACTTTTATTAAAAAGATATAAATTTTCTTTGAAAAACCCCCCCTCAAATCGCAAAATACGACCCCTTGTTTTCATCCATTTTTTTACCCTTTTTAGGGCTAATTTTACACCTTTAAATCTTGACATTTTTTTAATTTTTCCGTATATTAGTAATGTCCGTTGTGGAGTCGGCCTTCCCCCGTTAACTCCACAAGGATATCTTCCGTCGGGAAGGGACAGGAAGATAACTCTTCTTTTATTTTCCCTTTTTCTCATAAATTAACCTCCCATCTTCTCTGTTTTTCCCAATCTCATTAATAGAAATCTTAAACATTGTAATTATTCTCATCTGTTCCTTATCAATTAACACAAAAGAACTATATTTCCTTCATCACTTATAAACCCACCAATAACTTTATATACTCTGCCATCATCCCATATCTCAAACGGGTTTTTTAAAGATTCCAAAAATTCAATCCTTTGTAAAGCAGTAGAAAGGACAAAGTACAAAGTATAAAGTTTTTTTTTATTCTTTCGACTTTTAACTTTTGACTTTAGACTGTCTCGTTTCAATCCTTTATAAGTAATATATAAATAATGATTTTAAAAAGAATATGCAAGCAATAATAATTCGTTTCAATCCTTTATAAGTAATATATAAATAAGTGATGGAACATTTTTTAGAGGAGCTTTGTCGAAGTTTCAATCCTTTATAAGTAATATATAAATTAATTATCAGCAAATTGAGATAATAACATACCAGTGTTTCAATCCTTTATAAGTAAGATATAAACAAAGTAGGCAATATTTCCGTAATTTATAATATTAGTTTCAATCCTTTATAAGTAAGATATAAACAAGACTACTCATTTTTTCCTCCGCTACCTTGAAAGGGTTTCAATCCTTTATAAGTAAGATATAAACTGTGAATTCCGGGAAATATGCAAAGCAGATGGAAGTTTCAATCCTTTATAAGTAAGATATAAACTGCACGAAACTTAGATGAAAATGATCGAACTTTTGTGTTTCAATCCTTTATAAGTAATATATAAATAAGATATTCCGGATTCAATTTGTATTGTAATTTCTAGTTTCAATCCTTTATAAGTAAGATATAAACTTCCGATGTAGAAGCGACAGCGTCAAGCTTTTATTAGTTTCAATCCTTTATAAGTAAGATATAAACGAAGTAGGTCCGAATGCTTCCGTTTCTGCAACAGTGTTTCAATCCTTTATAAGTAAGATATAAACTCCTGTAAAGTTCCAGAGCTATCATAAAGTTTTGCTGTTTCAATCCTTTATAAGTAAGATATAAACCCTTTCATAACCACCTCCTCATAAGTTTTTCAATCTTGTTTCAATCCTTTATAAGTAAGATATAAACAGAATTACATGAATATGTGTTTGTTGAAGGTATAGGGTTTCAATCCTTTATAAGTAAGATATAAACAACACTCAGGTCATGATTGACTTGGATGGCAGAGCAAGTTTCAATCCTTTATAAGTAAGATATAAACGTTCAAAGATTTTTTTCTTTTCTACTGGATTAATTTTGTTTCAATCCTTTATAAGTAAGATATAAACTCTGACATCAATTTTCTTTGCAACCTCTTCCGGAAGTTTCAATCCTTTATAAGTAAGATATAAACGTCAAATCTGTCGTATAACCTGTTGTTGCTGTCCCGTGTTTCAATCCTTTATAAGTAAGATATAAACGGGAGGAGTGCAACGCTCCTCCCTTTTTTTTTACTCGTTTCAATCCTTTATAAGTAAGATATAAACCTGCCCAGATTTAGATGGTATCATTACCATCTCTTGTTTCAATCCTTTATAAGTAAGATATAAACATGTTAAGAAAAGAGGGGGTATCTTTCAAGGTAGAGTTTCAATCCTTTATAAGTAAGATATAAACATTGCAAAAGCTATGGCAATGCAGTGGGGAAGAGCTTGTTTCAATCCTTTATAAGTAAGATATAAACGATTGACTTACCAAATTGTTAAAGAGCCGTAGTCCGGTTTCAATCCTTTATAAGTAAGATATAAACCATACGCCACGCCAGTTGCTATTTACAATCAAAAAGAGTTTCAATCCTTTATAAGTAAGATATAAACGACCAGAAGGTTAAAACTTTATACTAAAGTATACCAGTTTCAATCCTTTATAAGTAAGATATAAACCGATATGGCTTGTGTCAAAAAAACGACAGAAACGAGTTTCAATCCTTTATAAGTAAGATATAAACACCTTTTGTAAACACGATGCCGAAAAAAAATATGTTGTTTCAATCCTTTATAAGTAAGATATAAACCGCATTCTTCGCCATCCAGCTTTTTATATTTATCTAGTTTCAATCCTTTATAAGTAAGATATAAACGTCAATGTGGTTATTGACAATCATTGTATGTGTTTTGGTTTCAATCCTTTATAAGTAAGATATAAACTCAAACTTGCTTCCGGTTTTAATTCTTTATTGTTTAGTTTCAATCCTTTATAAGTAAGATATAAACTTGTCACCCCCATATAAGCGATGATTTCATATTTTGGTTTCAATCCTTTATAAGTAAGATATAAACAATATTTCCCTGCTACATGTTTCATGTCAAAACTCAGTTTCAATCCTTTATAAGTAAGATATAAACGAAAAAATAGAAAATGAGATACCGGAAGTAAAAGAGTTTCAATCCTTTATAAGTAAGATATAAACCTTCTTCCTTCATCTACCATCTTTTTTCACCTCACTGTTTCAATCCTTTATAAGTAAGATATAAACGGATCAATCAGGAAGGGAAAAAAGAAAAAGGAATGGTGTTTCAATCCTTTATAAGTAAGATATAAACTTATCACTTCTCCCTCTCTTACTTCAAATGTTACTTGTTTCAATCCTTTATAAGTAAGATATAAACTAATAATTTTCCTGCTCCTCTAAAACCTTGAAAGATGTTTCAATCCTTTATAAGTAAGATATAAACGGTTTTTATCTTTTAATACTTCCTCTGCAAGCATAAGTTTCAATCCTTTATAAGTAAGATATAAACTTATAGCAACATAAGTTTCTCAGATAGACTAAGGGATAGTTTCAATCCTTTATAAGTAAGATATAAACACCCCTTTTATTGGTATTTTTATTATAGGATTAATATCGTTTCAATCCTTTATAAGTAAGATATAAACTAATCATGAAAAATATTTAAGATGGGGACCTACAAAGTTTCAATCCTTTATAAGTAAGATATAAACATCATTATTTTGCGGTAAGGAATATGATGGAGAAGGAGTTTCAATCCTTTATAAGTAAGATATAAACACGAGGGGAGTTGAAATTGAAGGATAGAGGGTTACGTTTCAATCCTTTATAAGTAAGATATAAACTACTTCTTTTACATTTGTAGTCTTTCCTCCGCCTGTGTTTCAATCCTTTATAAGTAAGATATAAACTGCAACTTCAAGCCCTCTTGTTTTTACATCTCGGAGTTTCAATCCTTTATAAGTAAGATATAAACTAAACTGTCCTGTTATTTCAAAACCATTTTTCTTCAGTTTCAATCCTTTATAAGTAAGATATAAACGCATCTTATACTTATTCAGATTTAGCAAGCGATACAAGTTTCAATCCTTTATAAGTAAGATATAAACTGAAAAATACGAAGTTGTTATGAACATTGAGGAAAGTTTCAATCCTTTATAAGTAAGATATAAACAGGCTGGACAATAGGGGCTGCAATAGGAAAAGGAAGTTTCAATCCTTTATAAGTAAGATATAAACCCCCCACCGTATATCCAATTACATTCCCGGTGCTTTGTTTCAATCCTTTATAAGTAAGATATAAACAAACATCTTCTTTTTCTATCATTTTATATCCTCATATGTTTCAATCCTTTATAAGTAAGATATAAACATTCTTTTGATGCCTTAGAAGAGGCGGAGAAAGAATAGTTTCAATCCTTTATAAGTAAGATATAAACGGATGCGCAGCTTCAGGCGGTTTTAAAAAGTACGGGGTTTCAATCCTTTATAAGTAAGATATAAACAAATTCCTGTTCCACTTGTGTCTGCTGAACTGCCGTGTTTCAATCCTTTATAAGTAAGATATAAACAAGGCGGTTGCTCGGTATGTGATACTTGCCAGCAATGTGTTTCAATCCTTTATAAGTAAGATATAAACACCTTTTTCGCCTCTCTTAACTGCTTTGTATAAGCCAGTTTCAATCCTTTATAAGTAAGATATAAACTCTTTTAAAGCTATCAACCTTTGGACTTTCAATAGTTTGTTTCAATCCTTTATAAGTAAGATATAAACAGGAAGCGGAAAAGTAGAAAAAATATCCGGAGCATGTTTCAATCCTTTATAAGTAAGATATAAACAGAGTTTACGGTGGTAAAGAGTTTTTTGATGTATAGTTTCAATCCTTTATAAGTAAGATATAAACGGGGAAAGAGGTGGTTCCGCCACCTCTCCCCTGTGAAGTTTCAATCCTTTATAAGTAAGATATAAACTGTTATTGTTGGTTCTGCAAGCGAAAATGGATTGAGTTTCAATCCTTTATAAGTAAGATATAAACACTTTTAAATAAGGAGGTGTTTTATGCCACTAAAAATGTTTCAATCCTTTATAAGTAAGATATAAACGTGTAATGTCCCAGCATCAGTATCGCCTGTATTTCCAGTTTCAATCCTTTATAAGTAAGATATAAACGGTTGCAACCTTTTTGACAACCGAATACTTGAAAAAGAGTTTCAATCCTTTATAAGTAAGATATAAACAACTTCATTTATTCTATCTATTACTTTCATTTATTCGTTTCAATCCTTTATAAGTAAGATATAAACGATTATTATAAAATGATTAGTGGTTTTAGAAAATATTAGTTTCAATCCTTTATAAGTAAGATATAAACGCAAAATCTCTTGTATCATATCAAGCGGGATTAAATGTTTCAATCCTTTATAAGTAAGATATAAACAGCTCAGAGCCAGCAAGAATAAAAGACCTAAAAGAGTTTCAATCCTTTATAAGTAAGATATAAACGGTGCTTCCGGAAGGATGTCTATATCAATTTCCTCGTTTCAATCCTTTATAAGTAAGATATAAACCATGCTTGGCCTCATCAACAGCAAGCGTTGACGAGTTTCAATCCTTTATAAGTAAGATATAAACGGACTTGGAAAAGTTATGATAAATAAAAAATACAGCCGTTTCAATCCTTTATAAGTAAGATATAAACGATGCTTTTTCTAACCTTTTTCTGATTTTGTCTAATTGTTTCAATCCTTTATAAGTAAGATATAAACTTTTTCTTTTGCCAACCATTCTCAATAGCTGACATGTTTCAATCCTTTATAAGTAAGATATAAACGTAAAAGCAATTCCGGATTTTTTAGACAATGAGCCGGGTTTCAATCCTTTATAAGTAAGATATAAACGGCTTGCTATGACACGAAAACAAAAGAAACGAAAGGTTTCAATCCTTTATAAGTAAGATATAAACAACTTCTGGAGCCGGAATTTCTCCAAATTTATCAATGTTTCAATCCTTTATAAGTAAGATATAAACTTTTCATCAGCAAGTTTTCTGAAATTTTGAGCTATAGTTTCAATCCTTTATAAGTAAGATATAAACTATCCTATGCTCTCCACCTTTAAAAATCTTTGCCCTGGTTTCAATCCTTTATAAGTAAGATATAAACGAGGAATGAGAAATCGTTTCTCGACCACCGGACTCTGTTTCAATCCTTTATAAGTAAGATATAAACTTTGTTTCGAAGTCGATAAATATACTATTATAAGCAGTTTCAATCCTTTATAAGTAAGATATAAACGAATGAGAAAAACTTCTCAAATTTCAGAGAAAAACGTTTCAATCCTTTATAAGTAAGATATAAACCAAAAAAGAAAGGGGTTAGCAGAACAAAAGTAGATTGTTTCAATCCTTTATAAGTAAGATATAAACTTTGCAGATGTTAAATTATATCCGCCATAATCATCTTTCAATCCTTTATAAGTAAGATATAAACACATTTATTCCCTTTTATTCAAAGGCTTTGTGTCTTTTGGCAAATTGTCAAAGATCTATGTTTAACAAATTAAAATAAGACTTTTTTCCTTTAATGTCAATGGTTTTTCTATTCTGTCTAACCCATTAGAATTTTACACTATCTCAGGTTGACTTAAAATCAAAGGATGTTATCAGGGCTCTGCTTTTCTTTGCCCATTACCTCTCTTTCATAGTATTTAAGTGTTCTGAATTTGTAGAACAGGATTGAATCCTCATCCTTTTTTATTATTTTTGAAAGCTCTGTTTTAAGTTTAACAAGCTTTGCCTTTGTAATCTCCCCTTCAAAAACCGAATTTTGAACCCAGTTAAGATACTTTCTACACACTTTTAAAACCTTAGCCACCCTCTTCTCTTTAATATCATAAACAAGAATAACAAACATATTTTAGAATAACATAAACTTTTTAATTTTCAAAAAACTATTTACTTTTTTAAAGTATTATGTTATAAAAAATGATAAAGGGGTTTTTATGAAAATATTTGTTGTAAAATTATTCTTTAGCGGGGGAAAATGATTGAAGGAGTTTATAGGATAGGAAAAGTTTTGCCAGAAAAGGATTTTTTGGAAGAGTTTATTGATAATCCCGGTGATAATATAAAGAATGTATTTAAAATTGTAATTGATATAAATGATAAAAATAGCCCAAAGTATAAAGGTATTAAATATGAGGAGTATGATTCTTCAAAAAAGTTAAAATATTTTTATAAAAGAGGTTCTGCAAATGGACCCGACAAAACACCTACTTCAAAAATCACACAAATAGAAAAAACTTTTAATAATAAAATTAAAAATGTTTTTGATAAATATTTAAAAGGAAATGAGCAGTTCTTAAGTAATGATGAGAAAATATTTATTTCTAATCTTCACAATTTAATAAGCAAAGAATATGATAATATTCAAAATGACTTAAAAGATTTTGCTAAAACAAATGGATTTTTGAGAAATGACAACGAATTTTATGAGCCTTCTATTATTACTTTTGTATTTAAAGAGAATGGGACAGAGTATTATATAGGAGATTCGGATTTATTTGTAAATGTCTTTAAAAACAATGAAAAGGAAGCATATAAAAGCTTTTATAATAAATTTAATACGGAAAGTAGATCAAAAAACAAATACTGTTATATTTGCGAAAAGGAAGCAAATGAAGTATGGGGATTTGTAAATACTTATAATTTTTATACAGCAGATAAAGAAAGTTATGTTGCAGGAGGATTTAAACAAGAATTTATGTGGAAAAATTATCCTGTATGTTCTGAATGTGCAAAAGTGCTTGAAAGAGGAAAAAAGTATATAAATGAAAATCTTTCGTATAAATTTTGTGGCTTTAACTATTTGCTTGTTCCTGAACTGTTAATTAATAATGAGGATCTGTTAAGACAACTTTTAAATACTTTAATCAAATACAAGGATTTTTCTTTATCTGAAACTAAATCCACATTAATTGAAAAAGTTGAAGAGAGAACTTTAAGAGTTTTGAGTAGAGTAAACAATCAAATAAATTTTAACTTTTTATTTTATGAGAAATCAAATTCTGCCTTTAAGATTTTGCTTTATCTAAGGGAAATTGCCCCTACAAGATTGAAATTTTTAATTGATTCAAAAGATGCTGTAGATAATACTGAAAGAAAATTTAAAATTTTTCAGGAGATAAAAACAAAAAAAGATACAATTAATTTTAATTTTTCTTTCACTTTTATAAGAGATTTTTTCCCAAATTCGAAAAGAGATGGTAAATTTGATAATTATTTTCTTTCAATATTAAATAATATTTTTATTGGCAAAAGTATATCTTTGGATTTTTTAGTACACAGGTTTATGGAAAAAATTAGGTCAGAATTTTTAAATGATAACTGGATTGAACCTTGGATTTTAAAATCGTACAAGATACTAATATATCTGGAAGAAATTAAGTTATTAGATAGAAGGAGGAATAAAATGAAAAATTATCAAAATAATTATGAAGAGTTTTTTAAAGAGAATCCTATTTTTGATGATGAAACTAAAAAAGCCTTATTTTTAGAAGGAGTTTTAGCACAGAAGCTTTTGAATATACAATATCAGGAAAGAAATGCGACACCATTTAGGAGCAGACTTAATGGATTAAAGATTGATGAAAAAGTGGCTAAAAGACTGCTTCCGGAAATTATTAACAAGTTGGAGGAATATAATAAAAATTATTATAAAGAATTAGAGGAAAGAATAGGAGAATATTTGTTAAATTCTGATTTTAAAAAATATTCTATTGATGAGATGAGTTATTATTTTACACTCGGTATGGTATTGGCTAAATATTTTAAATTTGATAAAGAAGAAAAAGAGGAAAAGGAGGTGTAATTATGTGTATAAAAAAAAGAATTGAACTTTTATTTTGTTATGATGTTAAAGATGCCAATCCAAACGGTGATCCTTTGGATGAAAACAAACCGAGAATTGATGAAGAAACAAAAATTAATATTGTAACCGATGTTAGATTAAAAAGAACCATCAGAGATTATCTATATGAATACAAAGGGTACAATGGACATAATGGAAAAGACATTTTTGTAAGAGAGATTTTTATTGATGATGACCCAACCAAAGGTATTCAAGATGGTAAAACAAGAGCTAAAGATTATAATAATAATGCAGAAAATGTATTAAGAGAATGTATTGATATTAGATTATTTGGTGGAGTTATCCCCTTAGATAAAGATTCCATTACATATACAGGTCCAGTTCAATTTAAAATGGGGCGTTCCCTACATAAAGTTGAGTTAAAACATATTAAGGGAACGGGTGCTTTTGCTTCAAAAGCTGGTGCAAAACAGGCAACATTTAGAGAAGAGTATATTCTCCCTTATTCTTTCATCTGCTTTCACGGAGTAATCAATGAAACAGCAGCAAAACATACAAAATTAACTGATGATGATGTTAAGGAATTATTAGAAGCAATGTGGAATGGAACAAAAAATCTTATAAGTCGTTCTAAGTTCGGACAAATGCCAAGATTTTTATTAAAAGTTACCTATAAAGAGCCGGGATTTTTTATTGGCGATTTGGATAAAAAAATAAAACTTACAAGTTATGAAAATGATTTTAGCATAAGAAATGTAAAAGATTTTAAATTGGATATTGAAGAACTAAAAAAATCATTTGAAGAAAATAAAGAGAAAATAGAATCCATAGAATACAAAATTGATAATAATTTATGTATAGTCAATGACATCCCAGAAAATTGGGAACAATTGCAAATTTAACTATGAGGGATTAATATGAAAATAGTTGTGTTTGATATATGGGGTGATTTAGCACATTTTAGACTCCCATATACTACAAGTTCTCCTCTAACTTTCCCTGTTCCGCCGAAGACTGCTTTATATGGAATTATTGGAGCTATTTTAGGGTATGATAAGAATAATTATTTAAAGAAATTCCAGAATGAAAATTGGAAATTTGCAGTTAGTGTTAAAAATAAAATATCTACAATAAGAATACCCGAAAATCTTATTAATACAAAAGCTGTTAAAATGTTTGCCCGTATGCCAAAAGGTAAATCATGCAGAACACAGATAAATTTTGAATTTATAAAAAATCCATATTTTAGGATATATGTTACATCCTTAAATGAAACTAAATTAAATGAATTGGAAACATTATTGAAAGAGCATAAATCTAACTATACTGTATCATTTGGAATATCTGAATGCCTTGCAAACTTTCTTTATATTGGTTCATATGAGGCGCAAGAAAAGCAAAATGATAATTTTGTTGAAATAAATACTATTGTCCCCTTGAAGTATATTAATAATTCTTCGCAAATTAATTTCTTAATTGAAGGGAGAAAGTATCTTAGAATTCATATGCCAACAGAAATGAAACCAGATAGGGAATTGGTGGAAAGTGAAGATTTTATTTTAGAAGCGAATGCTAATCCTATAAGTGTCAAATCTATAGAATATCTTAAATTGAATAATTTAAAGGAAAATAGGGAAGAAAATATCATAATGTTTTAAAGATGATGGCTTGTTTATCCCACCCTGACAAAAGTCTTTTAAAACATCTTAATAATGTAAAAGAATTAGGGATTAGTATTTTTAAAAATAAAAATGGCATTTTACAAAATTTTAATAATAAATTTTTATTAAAACTTTTAGAAGTATCACTTTTCTATCATGATTTTGGAAAGGCTACAAAATTTTTTCAGGAATATCTTGAATCTTCCATAAAAAATAAAGAATACCAGGGAAATTCAGATTTAACTCAACATGCTTTAATATCAGCGTGTATAAGTGCATACAAAATAAACAAAAATCTAAAAGCAAGCGATAATTCTTTGCTTTTTAATCTGCTTGTTTTTTTAATAGTCCGGAAACATCATGGAAATTTTGAAAACCTTGATGAAATGGTCGTTGTGAGCAAGAATAGATGGAATATTCTTAAAAAGCAATGGAATAATATTACTTGTGAGTTTAAAAAAGAGATTGAAAATATTTTATTTGATGATATTAAGGAATTTATTGAGGAGAATTTACTGTGGGATACAGGTTCTGTAATAGGAAAGATAGATAATTATTTGCTTTTAAATTTTTTATTTTCTATTTTGACTTACTCCGATAAAACCGAAGTCATAATTGGAACAAACTTAGAGAATGTTGAATTACCCGAAAGTATTGAGAAACTTGTTGATAATTATAAGAAAAAAGTATTTAAAAATTCTGAAGAATCAGAGTTAAACAGGTTAAGAGAAAATGCGTATAAAGTTTCACTGGAAAATTTATTAAGCCAATATGAAAACGGAAACATATTTTCTTTAAATCTTCCGACAGGCTCCGGAAAAACATTAACAGTTTTAAATCTTGCATTTAATTTATTTAAAAAAGACAAGAGTCTGAAAAGAGTTATTTATGCTTTACCCTTCACATCTATTGTAGATCAAACGGAGAAAGTAATTAAAGATATTTTTGAAAAGGATGTGGATAGTGCGGATAAGTATATGATTATTCATCATCACCTGGCTGAGGTAAAAATAAAAAACAATGAAAACTATGTTGAAGGAGATAAAGCGGAATTTTTAATTGAGAATTGGGACAAACCATTGGTTTTGACAACATTCTGGCAATTGTTTAACTCAATTATTACAAATAAAAATTCTCAGCTGAGAAAATTTCATAACCTCACAAATTCAATAATTATTCTGGATGAAGTTCAAACAATTCCATATAAATACTGGATTCTTACCAATGAGGTTTTTAAAAAGATGTGTGAAATGTTTAATATTAAAA
>Ga0256835_1000274_pt1 | contig 41160 bp, 33 predicted proteins | sample PIR30metaG_FD_185972 | JGI IMG/M metagenome (GOLD analysis project Ga0256835, IMG submission 185972) | Hydrothermal vent microbial communities from East Pacific Rise, Pacific Ocean - PIR-30 | ecosystem: Environmental > Aquatic > Marine > Hydrothermal vents | place: Pacific Ocean: East Pacific...
ACCGGGAGTCCTTGGGGGCCCGCTTCAAGCTGGGCACGGAGATGGTGGAGATCGGGCCGGGCGTGTACCTGACAGGCGAGGTGCCGCGGGAGAGCGCCTTCGAAAAGGGCGACCCCAACATGACCATGATCACCGAGGATGGACGGCAGGTCCGTCCCGATCCCCTGCACGACGACCTGTCCATGATCGTCGACACCGACCGCGGGATGGTGATCGTACTGGGCTGCGCCCACGCCGGCATGATCAACATCCTCAACTACGCCATCGCGCAGCTCAAACGCGACCGCATCTTCGCCGTCATCGGCGGCACCCACCTGGGGTTCTCCAGTGACGAACAGTTCGACGAAACGGTCAAGGTCATCGACCAGTACCGCATCGAGCGCCTGGGTGTGTCGCACTGTACGGGGCTGGAAAAGGCTTCCCTGCTGCATGCCAAGCTGGGGCCGCGCTTTTTCTTCGGCACCGTGGGAGCCGTGCTGGAAGGCTGAAGCCGTCCTCTGAAAAAAAGGCACCGGACGTCGACGAATATCGTTCGACGCCCGGTGCCGGTCACAAGCCGATTTCCCTTTGGAAATTGCTAACTTTTACCTTCTGACTTCACGCTTCCCCTGGCGGGGGAGGGGGCGGTGCTTGCAGAGGAGAGCCCCCCGCCCCGACGACGTTTTCCTCGTAGGCTGACACCAGCAGGATCATGGCAAAAGGCTGGGTGAACAGCCAGCCGATGAACACGGAACTGCCCACCGCCGAGATGCCCACCAGCAGGATCAACAGCACGATGTGGTCCATGATGTCGTCCCGGGAACTGACGATGCGGAAGCTCTCCTTGAAAGCCTCGACCACTCCCATGCCCCTGTCCACCATCAGCGGAAGCATGTACAAGCTGGCCCACGCGATGGCACAGGCCAGGATGATGCCCGGAATGAAGAGCAGTGCAAAACCGATGCTCGTGACGATTACCACGACGATGCTGTAGCCCAGCAGGGGCAGGAACAGCCTCATTTCTGAGAAGATGTCGGCAATTTTGGGTTCACGGCCGGTACGCACCATCAACAGGATCGCCTTGGTGTAGCCGGCCAGGGTGACCAAGGCCAGTATGCCCAGCGTTAGGCCGCTGACCACCACCATCACCAGGGTCATCAAGACCAGCGGCACCAGGTTGTCGATGGTCAGGCGCCAGGCCCGTTCCAAATGGTGTTTGAAATTCATGCGATGCCCTCTCCTTATCGTTTGTCCGTCATCTCCAATCCGTTTTCCGTGGTCGCCATATCCAGATTCTCAAAAGCATGGACCACCCGACAGCGGATTGATGGCCAGTGCCGCTATCGGCCGAAATAGTTTGCGCTGAGTCCGCCCGTTTGTCAATCTATATAACGGTACGCACGGCCGCTTCCGCCAGGTCCAGCAGCGGCGCCGGGAAAATGCCGGCACACACCGTAACGGCCACCAGAGCACCGGCCAGCAGGCGTTCGCCCACCGAAAGCCGAATGGCCGGAAGATTTTTCGCCGGTTCGGTCAGGTAGGCCGCCTTGATGGCCAGCAGGTAGTAGTAGAGGGAAACCACCACGTTGAACATGGCGATGAGCACCAGCACCAGGTGCCCCTTGGCCATGGCGGCCGTGAAGATGAACAGCTTGCCGGTAAAGCCGATGGTCGGCGGAATGCCGGCCAGGGCGAACAGGGCCATCATCAGCACCATGGCCAGCAGCGGGCTTCGCCGGTGAAGGCCGGCCAGACCGTCGATGGAGAGGTTGGCGCCGTCGGTCGCCACCTTGGCCAGCACGAAGAAGCAGCTGAACTTGAGCACCAGCACGGTGAAGGCGTAGAAAACCGCGGCGGAAAACCCTTCGGGGCTCATGCTCAGGATGCCCAGCAGGATGTAGCCGCCGTGGGCGATGGTGGAGTAGGCCAGCATACGCTTGAAGTCCTTCTGCACGATGGCCGTCAGGTTGCCCACCGTCATGGAGACGATGGCCAGCGCCGCCAGGGCGCGCACCAGCAAGAGGCTTCCGTCGCCGGCCATGGCGACGATGCGGATGAGCACGGCCACCGTGGCCACCTTGGAGGCCGTGGCGATGTAGGCCGCCACCTGGTTGGCGGCCCCCTCGTAGACGTCGGGCGCCCAGAAGTGGAAGGGGAACAGGGCCAGCTTGAAGAAGAACCCGCCCAGCACCATCAGCAGGCCGGTGAGCACGTCCGGCCGGGAAATCAGCTGCGGCAGGGCGGCCGAAAGCGCGACCACGCTGGTGGTACGGGCCGCGCCGTAGATCAGCGCCAGGCCGAAGAGCATCACCGCCGAGGCCGAGGCCCCGACCAGGAAATAGCGGATGGCGGTCTGGGCGCTGCGTGCCTGCCCCTTTCGCAGGAACACCAGCACGTACAGGCAGTAGCTGGACAGCTCCAGGGCCACGTAGATGGTGACCAGGTTGACGGCGCTGACCAGCATCATCATGGCCAGTGTGCACAGCGACAGCAGCAGGTAGACCAGGGCGTGGCGCTTTTCGTCCACGCCCGCAAGTTCGCTGCACAGCAGCACCACCAGCAGCAGCCCCAGCGACAGCATGACCTTGAAGACCTGCGAGAACAGGTCCACGCGGTAGGTGTCAACGAACAGGTCGCCGCGCATCCCCGTGGCGCCCACGGTGACGGCCAGCCCCACGGCGGCCAGGATCAGCGCCGTGGCGTGGTCCCGACGGGGGTTGGCCGGCACCAGGCACAGCACCATAAATACCGCCGTCATGACGAGGCCGTAGAACAGTTCGGGGCTGAGGGTCATCCAGTTTACCATGGCAGCCTGCCTATGAACGGGATCGAAGCCGTCTGTATCAGGTTGTACATCAGGGACGGAAACAGGCCGAAGAGCACGATGACCGACACCAGGATGGCCCGCGGTACGGCCAGGCCGGGCGAAATGTCCGGCAACTGCGCGACGCGTTCGGCAGGCGGACCGTAGCAGGTGCGCTGCACCACGCGCAGCATGAACAGGGCGCTGACGGCCAGTGCGCCGACCGCGAAAACGGCGTAGACCGGGTAGACCTTAAAGGCCGCGATGAACACCAGCAGTTCGGCCCAGAAGCTGGCCAGGCAGGGCACCCCGATGCCGGCCAGGGCCGCCACGATGAAAAAGCCCGCGGCCAGCGGCATGCTGCGGCTGAGCCCGCCCAGCTCGGCGATGGCCTTGGTGTGGGTGCGGTCGTAAATGTAGCCCACCGACGAGAAGAACAGGGCCGTCATTACGCCGTGGGCGAACATCTGGAAAACAGCGCCGTTGAGCCCGCTGACCGTCATGGTGGCCAGGCCGAGTCCCACCACGCCCATGTGCGACACGCTGGAGTAGCCGATGACGTACTTGAGGTCCGTCTGGCGCAGGCCCGCCAGCACGCCGTAGACGATGCCGACGGTGGCCAGCAGCGCCATCAGGGGCGCCCAGTACTGCCAGCCCACGGGGCACAGGAACATGCCCAGGCGCAGGATGCCAAAGGCCCCGATCTTCATGAGCACGCCGGCGTGGATCATGCTCACGGCCGTGGGCGCGGCCACGTGGCCCACCGGCGACCAGGTGTGGAAGGGCCACACCGCCGCCAGGATGCCGAAGCCGATGTAGAACAGGAAGAAAGCCAGCTTCTGTTCGGAGGGGGTAAAGGTGCCTGGCTCCATGAGCACCGTCAGGTCGAAGGTGAACATGCCGGACTTGACCACCAGGTAGACGATGCCCGGCAGGATCAGGGCGCTGCCGGCCAGCAGGTACAGCGTCAGCTTCATGGCCGCGTATTCCTTGCGGGTGCTGCCCCACACGGCGATGAGCAGGTACATCGGAAACAGGGAAACGTCGAACCACACGAAGATGAAAAACAGGTCCAGGCTCATGAACAGCCCGAAGACACCGGTGACCAGCAGGATGATGAGGGCGAAGAACTCCTTGACCCGCAGCTCCAGTTCCCACATGGTCAGCACGCCGGTGAAAAAGACGATGCCCGTGAGCAGCAGCATGGGCAGGCTGAAGCCGTCCACGGCGTTAAAATAATGGATGCCCAGCGACGGCACCCAGGCCACCTTCTCGGCGAACTGCCACCCGCCGGCGGCGTGGTCGTAGGCCACGAAGAGGTACAGGCTAATGGCCAGGGTCACGCCGGCGCACACCGCGCTGACCCGCTTGATTTGCCGTGTCTGTTCAGCGGGAAGAAACAGGATGATCAGCAACCCCGCCACGCAGGTCAGCAAAATGGTGGTCAGATAAGGAAAATTGGCATAGGCAATGGGCATTTATAGTTCACCCTTGATCTGTTTTCCGTAAGTTTCGCGCCGCTCGGCACAAGATCCATTTCGGCTCCGCTCCCGTGTCCATCCGGAGCGTCATGCATCTGTCCGAATGAATTGCAAAAATTCGTCGCCGGCTCCTCAAACAGTTTGAAATTCTCAATGCCGGCCAGATGGATGCCTTTTCCCCCGGATGGACAATGCCGCTGCGCCGAATCGGATCTTGCGCTCCCCTGTCTGGTTGCTTGTCAAATCAAATCACCCCAAAAAGAAATAAAGCGTCAGCAGCCCCATGACCGCGAAGATGACCATCATCTTGTACTGCACCATGGAAAGGTGCAGCACGGACAGCCGGCGGCTGCCGCCTACCGTGCCGCGTGCCACGGCGTCCAGGCCACCGTCGATGACGCGGCGGTCGCCCTGGTCGCAGAAAGCGGAGAGCCGGGCGTAGACCACGCGGTCCAGGAACCAGCGGTAGAAATCGTCGATGTACCAGCGCCGGGCGAAGAGCCGCGCCACCGGTTCGACGCGCTCCACGAACCCGATGCGCGCAGAAGCCGTTCGGCCGAACTCCACCCAGGCCAGCAGCACGCCGGCCAGCGCCAGGCCGATGGCCACGTAGGGCAGCCAGGCCAGGTGGGCCGCCGGGTGTGCGTCCAGGCCCGGGTCGACGGCGGTCAGAAAACGGCCGAGCGCCCCGTGGGCCCAGCCCAGTGCCAGGGTGACGCCGGCCAGCACCACCAGCGGCGCGGCCATGAGGCGGTAGTGGCGGTCGTGGTGCGGGTCGCCGCCGTGGCCGCCGTGTGGCGCGCCTACAGGCGCTTCGTCGCCGCTCTTCTCCGGTGCCGGTACGGCCACGGCGAAGATCAGGCGGAAGGTGTAATAGGCCGTCAGGAATGCCCCCAGCAGGCCGGCCCCCAGCCAGAGGGGGTTGGAGAGACCGGCCAGCCGGCCCATGATGGTCTCCTTGGAGAAGAATCCCGACAGGGGCGGCAGGCCCGCCAGGGCCGCGGCACCGATGGTCATGCAGATCATGGGAATTTTCAGTGCGCGTCCGCCGGCCCGCCCGATGGCGAACATGTCGTTGGTCCCGAAAGTGTGAATAAACACGCCGGCGCACAGGAACAGCAGGGCCTTGAAACCTGCGTGGGTGGTCAGGTGGAACACCCCGGCCACGTATCCGCCGGCGGCCAGGCCCATGATCATGAAGCCCAGTTGGCTGATGGTGGAGTAGGCCCAGACCTGCTTGATGTCACGGGTTACCATGGCCATGGTGGAGGCCAGCAGCATGCTGATGGTGCCGATGGCCAGAAAGACGGTCATGGCCGTGGGCGACAGGCGAAAGAACGGGAACAGGCGCGCGAACAGGTATACCCCGGCGGCCACCATGGTGGCCGAGTGCAGCAGGGCGCTGACCGGCGTGGGGCCTTCCATGGCGTCCGGCAGCCAGGTCAGCAGGGGGAACTGGGCGCTCTTGCCCACGATGCCGCCGAAGATCAGCAGAGCCGACAGCGTGATCATGGCCGGCGGCATGTGCAGCGGCACGTCGCCGGCGTTCATCTTAAGGATGTCCAGGTTGCCGAAGTGGACCAGCACCAGCAGGAGCCCCAGGAAGAAGGCCACGTCGCCCGTGCGGGTCATCACGAAGGCCTTCTTGCCGGCCTCGCTGGCCGAAAACTTCTCGTACCAGAAGCCGATCAGCAGGTAGGAGGCCACCCCCACCAGTTCCCAGAAGACATAGAGCTGCAGCATGGTGGGCGAGACCACCAGGCTGGTCATGGCCCAGGCGAACAGGGACATGCAGCCGTAGTAGCGGGCGAAGCCGGGGTCGCCGGCCATGTAGCCCAGGGAGTAGACCTGCACCAGGAAGCTGATGGCCGTCACGATGGTCAGCATCAGCAGGCTGGTGGGGTCCAGCAGGAAACCGATGGATACCGTGATGCGGCCGGACACCAGCCACTGGGCCGCAGCCCCGATGGGCGCGGTCATGTGCCAGTGCCGCACCAGCAGCAGAAGCGCGGCGGACAGCGAGACCGTGATGGCGGCAATCGACAGGCCCGCGCACAGCCGCGGCCGGCCCCGCAGCGCCGCCATGATCAGGGCGAAAGCCGCGAAGGGCAGGCCGGTGGCCAGCAGAACCGCGGCGGTCGTGACGGTATCGGGTGTGGCGGCGGTCATGGGCGCTCCGTTGAAAACAGGTCTTTGATGGACTGCGGGTCCAGCGAGCCGGTGCGGCGGTAGGCGAACACGATCAGCGCCAGCCCGATGGAGACCTCGGCGGCGGCCACCGCCAGGATGAAGATCACCATGGTCTGGCCCTCGATCTGCTGCCAGCGCAGGGCCGCCCCCACGAAGGCCACCGCGCCGGCGTTTAACATGATCTCCAGGCCCAGCAGCACCATGATCAGGTTGCGGCGGGTGACGGCGCACAGCATGCCCAGCACGAACAGCAGGGCCGACAGCAGCAGGATGTGGCTGTAGGGGACGATCATGACGCATTCTCCTTGCCGGTCTGGCGGCGGCGGATGTCGCGGCCCAGGTGCAGCACCCCCATCAGCGCGATCAGCAGCAGGAAGGAGGCGATCTCGATGGACAGCCAGTGCTGCCGGAAGAGGTATTCGCCGAAAACGGCCGGCTCGGCCACGGCCGCCTGCAGCGCCGCGTTGCCGCCAGCGGCCGCGGCGCGCACCAGCATCACGGCGGCGGCCACGTAGACGATGCCCAGCAGCGCGGCCGCGGCCTGCTGCCCGCGGGTCAGCACGCCGCTGTCTTTGCCTTTGACTTCAACCATCATTATCACGAATAAAAACAAGACCATGATGGCGCCGACGTAAACGATGACCTCAAGCATCGCCAGCAGCGGCGCCCCCAGCAGGTAGAAGAGCATGGCGCTGCCGAAAAACGAGAGGGCCAGGAAAACGGCCGCGTGCACCAGGTGCCTGCGCGTCACGGCGATGGCCGTGGACGCCAGGATGAAGACGGCGATGGCGTAAAACAGTATGGCGTAAACGCTCATGGCAGATTGCTCTTTGCGTCCACCGGCGGCTGTTCGTTGACGTGCTCCCCCTTGCCGGCCGTGTCGGTGGCGATGCCGGCGTGGCGGTAGAAGCAGTAGCGGTCGTCCCTGCCGCCGTGGTCCACCAGCAGGTCGTCCTTTTCGAAGACCATCTCCAGGATGTCCTGCCGGCAGTTCTCGAAGTCGGGCGTCAGCTGGATGGCCGACGTCGGGCAGGCCTCCTCGCACAGCCCGCAGTAAATGCAGCGCGAAAAATTGATGCGGAACCAGGCCGCCACGCGCCGTCCGCCTTCGCCCCCGGTGGACTGCATGGAGATGCAACTCACCGGGCAGACCGCCGAGCACAGGTAACAGGCCACGCAGCGCTCCCGTCCGTCCGGGTCGCGGGTCAGCACGATGCGCGCCCGCGAGCGCTCCGGCAGGACGCGCTTTTGCTCCGGGTACTGCTCGGTGACCGGCCGACGCAGCAGGTGCTTGGCCGTCGTGGCGAAGCCGCTGCCCAGCGCTTTGATGGATTCCGCGATCAGTGTGCCCGGATGATCCGCGGGTTTGGTTTTTTTGGTCCGGTCAGAAGACATTTGTTGATTCTTTTAGCATGGATAACAAATGGTTGTATGGTAAAAGCGTACGTTTTCGGTAAATTCCGCCGTTTCGCACAGGATGCGTTTCGGTTCCGTTCCCGTGTCCGTCCCATTTTTCAAATCAACATCACAAATCCCGTAAGGATAATGTTGATCAGTGCCGCCGGCACCAATACTTTCCAGCAGATGGCCATCAGCTGGTCGTAGCGCAGGCGCGGCAGCGTTCCCCGGATCCAGATCATGACCAGGGCCACGGCGATGATTTTGACAAACAGCCACAGCGGGCCCGGCAGCCAGGGGCCGCGCCAGCCGCCCAGGAAAAAGACCGCCACCAGCGCCCCTAGCACCTGCATGTGCACGTACTCGCCCAGGAAAAAGAGCCCGAAACGCATGCCGCTGTACTCGGTGTGAAAACCGGCCCCCAGCTCGTTTTCGGCCTCGGGCAGGTCGAAGGGGATGCGCTTGCTCTCGGCCATGGCGCTGATCACGAAGATCGCGAATGCCAGCGGCTGCACCAGGATGAAGGGGTAGCTGTTCTGGGCGTTGACGATGTCCACCAGCGAAAAGGAGCGCGCCAGCATGACCACCGGCACCAGCGACAAGCCCAGGGGCAGCTCGTAGCTGATCATCTGGGCCGCACCGCGGATGCCGCCGATGAGGGCGAATTTGGAGTTGGAGGCCCAGCCGCCCAGGGCCACGCCGTAGACCCCCAGCGAGGAGAAGGCGAACACCAGCAGCAGCGCCACGTTGATGTCCGAGATGATCAGCGGCACGCGCCGTCCGAACAGGGTGATGTCCGTGCCGAAGGGCACCACGGCGAACATCAGCAGGGCCGTGACCGACACCACGGCCGGTGCCAGCAGGAAGATGACGCGGTCGGCGGACTCGGGCACCAGGTCTTCCTTGGTCAGCAGCTTGATCATGTCGGCGATGGGCTGCAGCAGGCCGAACTTGCCGGCGCGGTTGGGGCCCAGGCGCACCTGCAGCCGGGCCAGCAGCTTGCGCTCGGCCCACACCAGGTAGGCGGCGGTGAGCAGCAGCGCCACCAGCACCACGACCAGTTTGACCAGCAGAACGATCAGTCCGGTGATCCAGGCCAGCATCACGATTCCCCGTTGGGCTTTACGCTGCGGATGTCGGCGACTGCGACAACCAGCGGCCCGTCGGCGGCCGCGTGCCAGTCAATGCCCCGCAGACGGGGCACCAGCAGCACGCCGCGCGCCATCTCGTTTACGATTTCGATTTCGCCCTCAATGACGCCCCGTCCGCAGTCCACGGCCACCCGCTGGCCGGCGGAAAGCTGCAGCGCCGCCGCGTCCCCGGGGTGCAGGCCCAGCCGCGGCGCGCTTTCCAGTTCCTGCAGACAGGCCGCGCGCCGGGACAGCGGTTCGCTGCCGAAGATGTGTTCGCACACCACCACCTCCAGACCACCGTCGGCGGCCGTGGCCGGGTCTTCCGGCGGCTGGAAAGCGTCCGGAGCAGACGCCGGCAGCGCCAGCCGTTTCCCCGGGGCCGCCCCGCAAAGGGGTGCGGGCAGCGCCTTGCGCAGGGTGTCGGCCGAGACGCGGGTCCCCTCGCGGGCCAGGGCGGCCAGGACCTGCCACGCCGGCAGGGGATCGGCGCCCGGGATGTCGGGCGAAAAGGTGCGCGGCGGGTGGCCGCCCCCGCTGACCTGGGCCACCGGCGTGCCGCCCCGGAAAGCCGGACGGGCCTCCCGGACCCGGGCCTCTGCGCTGACGAAGGTCCCGCCGGCCTCAAAGACCGTCTGGGTGGGGATGAAAACCCGTGCCGCCCGGCCTGCGGCGCTGTCCAGGCAGTCGCAGACCACCAGTGCTTCGAGGTTTTCCAGGAGCGGGTCGTCGGCGGAAAAGCCCAGTTCGGACAGGTTCGTTTCCACTACCACCAGGGCCCGCACATCGCCCTTTTCCAAAGCTTCGCGCAGCGCCGCACCGTGGTCTGCGGTCCGGCCCGCCAGGCCCAGGGCCAGGGCGTTGGCGCCGGGCAGTACGGGGAAAAAGCCGGCCTTTCGGCCCTCTGCGGCCAGCAGGCGTGCAACGTTCGCGGCCGCGGCCGGGGTGTCGGGTGCCACGGCCGACGTGCCGCACACGACAACCGGCCGTCGGCTCTCCCGGGCCGCCAGGCCCAGGTGGTCGATCTGTTCGTCCACGGCCGGGTCGACGCGGCTGTCCCGGCAGGCCTGCAGAAACCCCCGGGCCCTGTCGGACAGGGCGGCACCGCCGTCGGCCACGGCCTTCCCGGCAAAGCGCATCAGCGCGGCGGTCAGCTGCGATGGCCGCAGCGCCAGGCGTCGCGCATCCAGCGGCAGCTGTACGGATCGTGCGTCCGCCAGGGCCACGACGGCGCCCCTGCGCCTGGCCTGGCGCACGGACAGGGCCAGCATGGGCGCTTCGTTGACAGGGTCGCAGCCGACCAAAAGGATGAAATCTGATTTTTCGATATCTTTCAGTGAGATGGAAATTTTTTCTTCAAGGTTTTTCGAGGCGCTCTGCAGGGCTTCGGCCGTGCGGGGACCGGCCCGGAAAAACGGTCCGCGCCATCCCTTTTCGCTCCCGAAACGGGTCAGGGCCCCCAGGGTCTCCAGGCAGACGCGGCCCGAGGCCGCCAGCGCCACGCTGCCGCTGCCGTGGCGCTGCGCGATGCCGGAGAGGCGCCGGGCGGCCTCGTCCAGGGCCTCGTCGACACCGGATTTGCGGCCGTCGATGCGGGCGCTGCGCGGGCGCTGCGGGGAACTGGCGTATGGGAACCCGTAGCGGCCCCGGTCGCAGATGAACCAGCCGTTGACCTGCGGGTCGTGGGCGGCCTCCACGCGCACCACCTCCCGGTAGCGGGTGTTGACGGTGACGCGGCAGCCCAGCGAGCAGTGAATGCAGACCGAAGGTGTTCTCTCGAAGTCCCAGTAGCGCCCCTTGAAGCGCGAGGGGCGGTCCGTGAAAACCCCCGTGGGGCAGACGTCGATGAGATTGCCGGCGAAGGGGCTCTCCAGGACGCCGTCGCTGCGGCGGCCGAAGTAGACGCGGCCGGCGCTGCCCATGACGCCCAGGTCGGTGTAGCCGGCATATTCGCGGTAGAACCGCACGCAGCGGTAGCACTGGATGCAGCGGTTCATCTCGTGGACCACCAGCGGGCCCAGGTGCTGGTCGATGTGAGTGCGTTTTTTGACCGGCAGCCGCCGCCGGCCGTGGCCGCCGGAGACGGTCATGTCCTGCAGCAGGCACTGGCCGCCCTCGTCGCACACCGGGCAGTCGTGGGGGTGGTTGGCCATCAGCCACTCGATCACCTGGCGGCGGAAGGCCACGGCCTCCTCGTCGGTGGTGGAGATCACCATGCCCTCTTCGGCTTCGATCATGCAGCTCATGCGGATGCCCCGGCACGATCCCTCCAGCACCTGGACGGCGCATACCCGGCAGGCACCCACCGCTCCCAGCGCCGGGTGGTAGCAAAAGCGCGGGATCATGATGCCGGCCTGCTCGGCGGCGTCGATAACGCGGGTGCCGGGCGGCACTTCCACGCGCAGGTTGTCGATGATCAGTTTAATCATCCAAACGGACAGGCCTTTCGCTCTATGTGTTCCTGCACTTCGTCTGCAAAGTGCGCCAGCAGGCTCTCCAGGGGGGCCGCCGCGCCGGGGGCGAAGGCGCAGTAGGCGTTCCACAGGTGGCGGCCCATCTCTTTGAGCACGCCGACGTATTCGGGCTTGCCGCGGCCCTCTTCGATCTCGCGCAGCAGTTCCCGGATCACGGGCAGCCCCTCGCGGCAGGGGGTGCACCAGCCGCAGGACTCGCGCGCAAAGAATTCCATCAGGTTCAGGGTGACGCCCACCAGGCAGGTCCTGTGGTCGAAGACCATGATGGCGCCGGTGCCCAGGCGGTTGCCGGCCTGCTTGAGCGACTCGAAATCCATGGGGATGTCGTAGTGTTCGGCCGGCAGAAAACCGGTGGAGGCCCCGCCCGGCAGGCAGGCCTTGAAGCGCGAGCCCTCGGCCATGCCGCCGGCATGGTTTTCGATGATCTCCGACAGGCGCACCCCCATGGGCAGTTCGAAACAGCCCGGCCGCCGGACCCGGCCGCTGATGCCGAAGATCTTGGTGCCGGCCCCGCTCTCGGTGCGGGCCAGGCCCTTGAACCAGTCGGCGCCGTTTCGCACGATGTGGGGCATGCAGCACAGGGTCTCGACGTTCTGCAGCACCGTGGGCCGGTCCCAGAGCCCCTTTTCGGTGGGGTAGGGCGGCGGCTGCTGCGGGTTGGGGCGTCTTCCCATGATGGCGTTGAGCTGCGCGGTCACCTCGCCGCAGATGTAGCGTCCCCCGCTGCGGTGCACAATGATGTCGAAGTCGAAACCGGAGCCCAGGATGTTCTGCCCCAGCAGGCCCTCTTTTTCGGCCAGCGCGATTTCACGCTCCAGGATGCGCGCGGCGCCCTCGTACTCCGGACGGATGAAAATGATGCCCTCGTGGGCGTCGACCGCGAAGCCCGCCAGGCAGATGCCCTCGAGCAGCTGGTGGGGATCGGCGTGGATCAGCACGCGGTCCTTGAAAGTGCCCGGCTCCATCTCGTCGGCGTTGCACACCACGTACCGCGGGTAGGGTGCATCGGCGGCCACCGTCGAGAGCTTGACCCCGGCCGGAAAGGCGGCGCCCCCGCGCCCCAGCAGCACGGCGTCGGTGAGCACCTGCTGGACCTGCTGGCGCGAACTGTCGGCGAGCACCTTTGCCAGCGCCTCGTAGCCCCCGCTGTGGCGGTACTCCGCCAGCGTGGCGATGCGGTCGGGGTGACGGTTTTTAAACAGCACCTGGGCCGTCATGTCAGTGCGCCTCTCTCAGCTCGTCCAGCAGTTGGTCGATCGTCTCAGGGGTCAGCGGTCCGTAGACCTTCTTGTTGATCAGCATGGCCGGTGCCCGGTCGCAGTAGCCGATGCAGCACACCGGCAGCAGGGTGAACAGACCGTCGGCGGTGGTTTCACCGGGCGCGATGGACAGCTTCTGCGACAGGTACTCCTGCAAGCTGCGGCCGCCCTCCAGCCAGCAGATCACGCTGTCGCACACGTGGATGACGTATTTGCCCACCGGGCGCCGATAGACGAAGGTATAGAAGGTGGCCACCTCGTCGACTTCCATGGGGGTCATGCCCAGCAGCCCGGCGGCTTCCTCGACGGCCTCGTCGGTGACAAAACCGTAGTGCGCCTGCAGGGCGAAGAGCACGTCCACCACCAGCTCACGGGGGTGATCGACGGCCGCGATCCTGTCTTGCAGTTCTTTTTTAAGGTTTTCTGGCAACATATTCAAACAATACAGAAAACGACTCTAAAGCGGCACGGGCATTTGCCGGCCATCTCACCGGTCGATGTCCGGCAGAATGTAGTCCACGGACCCAATGATGGCGATTAGGTCCGAAAGCGACCAGCCGCGCACCATTTTCGGAAGCACCTGCACGTTGGCAAAACCCGGCGCCCGGATGCGCATGCGATAGGCGCACGTGCCGCCGTCGCTGACTACGTAGTAGCCCTGTTCGCCGCGCGGAATTTCGCACGAGGCGTAAGCCTCGCCGGCCGGGATGGTCGGGCCGCGGCTGACATTGACGAAGTGGTGGATCAGGCTCTCGATGTCGCTGAGCATCTCATCGCGCTGGGGCAGGGCGTAGCGATAGTCGTCGGTGCGGTAGCGCCCTGCCGGCATATTCTCCGCGGCCTGTTCGATGATCCGGAGGCTCTCGCGCATCTCGGCCACGCGCACCAGGTAACGGGCGTAGCTGTCGCCGTCCTCCGCCGTCGGAATCTGGAAATCGAAATTTTCGTAGCCCGAGTAGGGAAAAGCCTTTCGCAGATCCCAGGCCAGGCCGCAGGCCCGCAAGTTGGGGCCCGTGACGCCCCAGTCCACGGCGTCTTCGCGCGAAAGGCGGCCGATCCCCTGGGTGCGGGCCTTGAAGATGGCGTTTTTCGTGATCAGGGCTTCGTAGTCGTCGAGCTTTTCCGGGAAGATGTCGGTAAAGGCCTTGACCGCTTCGCGCCACCCGTCGGGGAGGTCGGCGGCCACGCCCCCGATGCGGAACCACGAGGGGTGCAGCCGGCCCCCGGTGATCATCTCCACGATGTCCATGATCATCTCGCGCTCACGGAAGGTGTAGAAGGTGGGTGCCATGGCCCCGGTGTCGTGGGCGAAGGTGCCGAAGTAGACCAGGTGATTGCTGATGCGGAACAGCTCGCTGAGCATCACCCGGATGCACTGCGCACGGTCGGGCACCGTGATGCCGGCCAGCTTTTCCACGGCCAGCACGTAGGGCAGGTTGTTGGCCGCGCCGGCCAGGTAGTCCACCCGGTCGGTGTAGGGGATGAACTGGTGCCAGTGCTGGCGTTCGCCGATCTTCTCGGCGCCGCGGTGGTGGTAGCCGATCTCGATCTTCAGATCGGTGATCTCCTCGCCCTGCAAAGCCAGGATGAAGCGGATCAGGCCGTGGGTGCTCACGTGGTGGGGGCCCACGTTGAGAATCAGTTCGTGGTCGTCGTCGTTGCCGCCCAGCAGGATGCCGGCGTCCAGGGGCTGGTGCTCGGCCGCGTCGCGGGTGGTGTAGGGCGGCATCTCGGTGGCGCGTCCGGGGTAGTCCTTGCGCAGCGGGTGGCCCTCCCAGTCGTGGGGCAGCAGGATGCGCCGCAGGTCGGGGTGGCCGGTGAAATCGACCCCGAACATGTCGAAGATCTCGCGTTCGTACCAGTCGGCCGAGGGCCACAGGTCGCAGATGCTCTCCGCCGTCTGGCCGGCGGGCAGCGGCACCTTGAGGCGCAGGCGCATGGCCGGATCGAGGCACAGCAGACTGTAGACCAGGGTGGTGTCGTGGGCCGGCCTCCGGCGGCGGGCGGTCTCGTCGATGGCCGTCAGGTCCTCCAGACGTGCGAAACGCCGGGGGGCCTCGTGCTTGAGGTAGCGCAGCACCGCCTTGAGCGAAGCCGGCGAGGCCTCGAAGGTGGCCATGTCCGCGGTGGGGGAGACGGGGCGCACGGCGTCGCCGAAGCGCCCGGCCAGCTCACGCGTGAGGTTTTTTTCGGCCGTGCCCGGTTCGATGCGGGCGGCCGCCGGCGTCCACATGAGCCGGTCGCGGCTTTCGAAGAACCCGGGGGGCACGGCGGCGCTGCCCCGGATGGGGATGCCCTGCATGCCCGGCCCGCGGGGATCCCGCGACTTGCTGCGGCCGTCCACCAGTACCGGCTTTTCGGTGCCCTGGCTGCCGCCGCCCAGGTGGAAGATGCGCCCGCCGGGGCGCTCGGCGGCGATTTTCTCCTGCAGCATGGTCAGGCCCTTTAGCACCGCCTCGGGACGCGGCGGGCAGCCCGGGATGTAGACGTCCACCGGCAGGATCTGGTTGACGCCCTGCACCACGCTGTAGACGTCGTACATGCCGCCGCTGTTGGCGCACGATCCCATGGAGATCACCCAGCGCGGTTCGGCCATCTGCTCGTAGAGGCGCAGCACCACCGGGGCAATTTTCTTGAAGACCGTGCCGGCGATAATCAGCAGGTCAGCCTGGCGCGGCGAGGGCCGCAGCACCTCGGCGCCGAAGCGGGCGATATCGTAGCGCGACGTGAAGGTGGTGGCTTCTTCCACGAAACAGCACGACAGCCCGAAGAACATGGGCCACAGGCTGCGGGAGCGTGCCCAGTTGATCAGCGGGTCGACGGCCCGTGTGAAGGCGGCTATTTTCTTCGGCTGGTCGGCCCCCACTCGAGCCCTCCCTTTTTCCAGATGTAGACCAGCCCGTAGAGCAGGATGAGGATGAAAAAAGTCATCTGCAGCCAGCCGGCCCAGCCCAGTTCGCGGCTGGCCACGGCCCAGGAGAAGATAAAGGCGCCCTCCACGTCGAAAAGCAGGAAGAAAATGGCCACCATGTAGAACGGCACCGGGTTGTGCAGGCGGGCCGCACCGGTGGGGATGACGCCGCTCTCGTAGGCACGCTGTTTTTCCACACCGGGCCGCTTTTCGCCCAGCCACGCCGACAGGAAGATCATGGCGCCGATGACCACCAGCACCACCAGGGCGTAGAGTACCAGGCTGAAGATGCCCGGGTGCCAGGGGGACAGAACGCTGGATACGGCGGCGGCAGATTGCAAGGTCTTTACTCCGGCTTTCTGTTGATGACGAAAAGCCCTTACCGGAACACTACTGTGTGGCACGAAACTTCATAATTAGACGATGGCCGGGTGTGCTGTCAAGTCAAACCTAAGGTGAGCGCAGGGTAATCGCAAGTAGCGATTGGCATGGAGGATACCGGGACCCTTCATGGGTTGCGTGCCCCTGGGGTTAAGGGGCGGGCAGGTATCGGCGGCGCGTCAAGAAAGGCGCGCTGTCGGAGCGCAAGCGCGCACCCCGCCTTTCAGCGCCGGCGGCTGGCGCATCTCCGCCGGGCCTCACGAAACGTGGGCGGCATCTGCCCGCCCCGGCGGTTCAGGCAACTTGCGATGGCCCTGAAATGGAGCGGTTTTCATGTGAACCCTTTTTAACAACGTGAAACGCCCCGCTTTGGTCAAAGCAGGGGCGAGAGCAGGCGGGCCACCTTGACGGCCAGTTTGAAAAGCGGGCTGCGGCGATGGTAGTCGGCCATGGTCACGCGGATGCAGTTGGCAAAGTCGGTTTCCAGCATTTTCTCCACGTCGGCCACGAATGCCCTGTCGCTGACCACCATGCTGATTTCAAAATTGAGTTTCAGCGACCGGTTGTCCAGGTTGGCGGTGCCCACGGAAGCCAGGTCGTCGTCCACCAACATGACTTTCTGGTGGAGGAATCCGGGTTTGTAGCGGTAGAAGCGGATGCCGGGCATGGTGAACTGGGGCAGATAGGAGAACGACGCCAGGTAGACCAGGCGATGGTCCGGGCGCAGCGGCAGCATGATGCGCACGTCCACACCCCGCAGAGCGGCCAGCTGCAGCGCGCTGATGACGGCCTCGTCGGGCACGAAGTAGGGGCTGACAATCCAGACCCGCTGCCGGGCGGAGTGGATGGCGTGGCAGAAAAACAGGCTGCAGGTGTCGTGTTCGTCGGCCGGTCCCGTGGGCAGCACCAGGATGTGCTGGTTGCCGGACGGGGCGGCCTGCGGCTGCCATTCAAGCTCTGGCAGCTCGTGGCTGGCCCAGTACCAGTCTTCCATGAAGGACAGCTGCACGCAGGTTACCGAGGGGCCCCGGAAACGAGCGTGAGTGTCCCGCCAGGGACCGAAGCGGGGGCTGCGCCCCATGTATTCATCGCCGACGTTGAGCCCCCCCACAAAGGCCACCCGGCCGTCCACGATGACGATCTTGCGGTGGTTGCGGAAGTTGATCTGGAAACGGTTGCGCCACCCCTTGCGGGTGTTGAACGGCCGCACGTCAACGCCGGCCTCGCGCAGCCGTTGCCGGTATTCCGAGGGCAGTTTGTGGCAGCCCACTTCGTCGTAGAGCAGGTAGACGGAAACACCCTGGCGGGCTTTTTCGATCAGCAGGGCCTGCAGCTCACGCCCGATTTCGTCATCGTGAATGATGAAGAATTGCACAAGGATATAATGCCGGGCTTCCCGGATAGCTTCAAAGATGGCACCGAAGGTTTCGTGCCCGTCGATGAGCAGTTCGGCGCTGTTGGCACCGGTGAACGGCAGCTGGGCCAGCTCTTCCAGGGCGCGGTAGCGGCCGGAGGCCCCGCGCAGGGTGGCCGAGTATTTTTCGGTATAGGCTTCCAGGCTGGCGATGATCTGGCGCAGTACCTGGTTGCCTTTGCGGCGGGCATTGACATATCCCTGAAACTTGTTGCGGCCGAAGATCCAGTAGAGCGGCAGGGCCGCATAGGGAAAGGTGATCAGGGAGACGGCCCACGCAATGGCCCCCTGGGAGGTGCGCACCGTCATCAGGGCGTGGGCGCTCGACACGATGCCCAGCACGTGCAGCAGTGCTGCAAAAACGGAGATCAGCGCGACGAAGTGGGCGTGCAGGAACTCGAGGCTCATGATGCCTCAATGTTCCACAGGAGGCGGGCGGCTGTCAAGGGTGCTGCGGGCTCCCGGCGGCGCCGGGCATGAGGGTCACGCGGCCGGCGTCCTTGGCGTAGCGGTCGGCCTTGTTTTCGTCTTTGGCGCCGCGGTCGCCGGCAGGCAGGGGGGCGCCGCCTTTGAGCGCCCGCTGGACCGTGCGTGCCAGCTCACCGATGGTGGGCGGCTTCATAAGGAATTCCTGGATGCCCAGAGCCCGGGCCTGGTCCCGCGAAACGCTGCGGCTGTACCCCGTGCACAGCAGGATGGGAAGGCCGGGACGCATGGCGTGGACATGCCGGGCCAGGACGTCGCCCGTCATGTCGGGCATGGTCATATCGGTGATGACGATGTCGTAGAAATCCGGGTTCTTGCGGAAGCTGTCGAGTGCCTCGGGGCTGTCGGTGAAGGCGGACACGCTGTAGCCCAGGTACTCGAGCATCTGCACCATGACCTCGATAATTTTCTCCTCGTCGTCGACCAGCAGGATACTACCGCTGCCTTTGGGGATCTGTTCAGCCACCGGCGACTTATCGGCCTTGGCCTTGGCCTCGATGCACGGCAGGTAGACGTTGAAAGTGGTGCCTTTTCCCGGCTCGCTGTAGGCCTTGATGTCGCCGTTGTGGCCCTTGACGATGCCGTGCACCACCGACAGGCCCATGCCGGTGCCCTCGCCCTCTTTCTTGGTGGTGAAGTAAGGCTCGAAGATGCGATCCAGCACCTCGGCGGGCATGCCGTGCCCGGTGTCGCTGACGGTCAGGCGCACGTACGTGCCGGGTTTCATATCGAGGTAGTCGGCCAGGTCTCCGGAACGGATCTCGACCTCTGACAGGCTGACGTCCAGTACGCCCCCCTTTTCGCGCATGGCGTGACCGGCATTGGTGCACAGGTTCATCAGGATCTGGTGAATCTGGGTGGCGTTGGCCATAACGGCGCCGCAGTGGGCGATGTTCTGCTGGATGTTGATGGTCGTAGGCAGCGACGCCCTCAGCAGGCGCAGCGCCTCCTTCAGGATGGTGTGCAGCTGCAGGGGCCGCTTCTCTTCACTTTCCTGGCGGCTGAAGGACAGCACCTGCCGGACTAGGCTGCGGGCGCGGTCCACGGCCTGGATAATGCCCTTGAGATTCTTGGCGGCATCGTGGTCACTGCCGATCTTGAAAAGCGCAATTTCGGCGTGGCCGCTGATGGGCGTCAGGATGTTGTTGAAGTCGTGGGCAATGCCGCCGGCCAGGGTGCCCAGGGACTCCATTTTCTGGGACCGGCGCAGCTGGGCCTGCAGCTTGGCCTTTTCCTCCTGGGCGCGGATACGTTCGCTGATGTCCCGGGCGATGGTCAGGATGGCCGGCTCGTAGTCGTACTCGATGAGGCGGCAGTTGGCCTCCACGGGCAGCACACTGCCGTCTTTGCGCAGGTACTCGGCCTCATAGATGTTGTGCCCCTTTTCGCGCAGGATCTTACGGCGCTGGGGAACCGTTATGGCGGTGTCCGGGCTCTCGATGCCCTCTCGCTGCATGGCGGTCAGTTCGCGGTAGGTGTAACCCAGCAGCTCGCAGGCCACCTGGTTGGCGTCCAGGATCTGTCCGTCCCAGTCGAAGACAAAGATGGCGTCGCCGGCGCTTTCGAACAGGGTGCGGTAGCGGTTCATGGACCGGCGCAGGGCGTGCATGGTCGAGAAATCGAAGGACAGGGACTCCAATGATTTTGGCTGGGAACCGGATTTGCGGGCGGCGGCCATGCTGTTCTCCATGTCTTTGCGCCTGCTTGCGCGGGTAAACAATCCTAGGATGAAGCAACAATTGTGCCGCCCCCGATCTCCCTGCCTCAAAAGTCCTCGAAGGCCGGTGAACTTCTGCTATAAACGGGTTCCAGAGAGGAGATACTTTTTTCCCTATACATTAAAAAATCAGGTTGTTGAAGTGCTTGGCAGGAGATGTTGGAAGCGTGCAGCAGTGGAGATGACGCTCCCGCGGCCGCACCCCCCGCACCGGACGGGCCCAGCGCAGCAGTGCGGGATTTTTGACGATTATTGGCGGGCAATAACAAAATACGTCAGAAACGCAGCGACAGGCAACTCAGGCCACCGTCTATTTTGCGAAACTCGGATACGTCCAGGGCAATGGTTTCGAAACCGGCCTGCTCGATGCATTTGCGGGTCCCGGGAAAACCCTCGGCCACCAGCACTCGCCCGTTGATCCACAGGCAGTTGGCGGCGTAACATTCCGCGTCGTCTACGGCCAGGATGTGAAACCGCCGGAAGGCCGGGTGATCGACGAATTCTCCGGCGGCCACCAGGGTGTCGTTTTCCAGGTAGGCGACGCCGCTCTTGAGGTGCAGAAAATCATGCAGGGCCACGGTGGAGGCGCCCAGTCCGCGCTTTTCGAGGATAGCGGTCATCTGCGCCGCACCTTCACGATTGGTGCGCTGCGACAGGCCGATGAAGAAGTGGCTCCCGACCATCATGATGTCGCCGGCGTCCACTGTACCGGGTGCGGTGATGTGCGCAATGTCGTCGAAGAATGCCGCCAGGGCCGCTTCCACCGTGGCGGTTTCGCCGCGGCGGCTGGGGGCGCCGGGGCGGGTGATGACGGCACAACCCGGAACCAGCAGGGCGGTGTCTTCGATGAAGGTCGAGTCGGGGTAGGCCTCGTCGGCTTCCAGCACGGTGACCGCCAGGCCGCAGTCGCGCAGCGCCTGCACGTAGGCGGCGTGCTGCTCCAGGGCGCGGGCAAAATCCGGTTTGCCCAGGCCGGCTGTGGTCAGGCCGTGGATCATGTTTCTGCAGGGGGTTTTGACCAGTGCTTTGGTGAACATGGCTTCCTTTAAGTCCTGATTTCGACTTTGCCTTTAAGATACTGTTTTACAGAACTAATTGGTACCTCACGACGATGGAAGATGCCGGCCGCCAGGGCCGCTTCGGCCGCGGTGCGGGTGAAGACTTCCAGGAAGTGCTCCTCGCAGCCGGCGCCGCTGGAGGCGATCACCGGGATGGAGACGGCGCCCTTGACGGCGTTGATCAGTTCGATGTCGAAGCCGGCGTTGGTGCCGTCGCGGTCGATGCAGTTGAGCAGGATCTCCCCGGCACCCAGCTGCTCGCAGACGCGCGCCAGGGTGACGGCGTCCAGGTCGCGGTCCTCGCGGCCGCCGCGGACGGTGCACTGGTACCAGCAATGGCGTTCTCCGTTTGGCCCCGGGGTGGCGGTTTCGATGGTGGGGTGGGGCACCGCATCGGCCGAGGCCACGTACACCCGGTGCGGATCGATGGAGATCACCACGGCCTGGTTGCCGTAGCGGCGCGAGATGGTCTCGATGGCGCTGTCACCGGAGGGATGCCCGCGTTTTATCACCTCTTCGGCGATGCGCACGGCGTCGCTGCCGATGGAGATCTTATCGGCGCCCGAACGGAAATAGGCGTCCGCCACTTCCAGCGCCGTCCAGCTGCGGCCGTTGCGGTCGGTGAAATCCCGGATGCCGCCCCCGATGGTCAGCGGTACAAAGACGTTCTCCGAGGTGCGCCGAAGGACCTCCAGCATGGGCATGTCCTGCAGCGGAAAGTCGCGGAAACCGGTGATGTTGAGAAATGTGATCTCGTCGGCGCCCTCCTGGTAATAGCGTCGGGCCAGTTCGACGGGCTTTCCCAGGTTGCGCACCTCGCCGTCTTCGCGCACGTCGTACTGGTCGCCCTTGGTGACCACCAGGTCGCCGCGGTCGTTGGTGCGCACGTCCAGGCAGGCGATGATGCGCCGGGCCAGCCGCGTGGGGCCGGCGGCCGGGGCGGGCCGGACAGGGGCGCTGTCGGCACGCAGGAAATTTTCCAGGATGCGCAGCCCGGCAGGGCCGCTTTTTTCCGGGTGAAACTGGGTGGCCACCAGGTTGCCGCGCTGGACGGCGCTGACGAAGCGGTAGCCGTAATCGGTGGTGGTCAGTACCGCCGCCTCGTCATCGCACACCACGTGGTAGGAGTGCACGAAGTAGAACTTCTCGTCGCCGCGCAGGCCGTCGAAGACGCGCGACGGCTGCTGGACGCGCAGCCCGTTCCAGCCCATGTGGGGCACGGCCCGGTCGATGTCGAAGCGCCGCACGCTGCCCTCGATGGCGCCCAGCCCTGGCACGCCGGGGGCCTCCTGGCTGCCGGCAAACAGCGCCTGCAGCCCCAGGCAGATGCCCAGGAAGGGACGGTCGGCCGCCAGGTAGCGTTTCAGGGGGGCCACGAAGCCGCGGTCGCGGAGCTCCTGCATCATGCTGCCGAAGGCACCCACCCCGGGAAACACCAGTTTCTCGGCGGCCAGGATGTCGTCGGGCGTCCGGACGACGCGGACCCGTTCTCCCAGCTTCTCCAGGGCGTTTATCACGCTGCGCACATTGCCGGCGCCATAGTCGAGCAGGGTGATCATGCGTGTTTTCCCCTTAGCGATAATGCGTTGCCATACTCCCAAAACCGAACATGATTTCTACCACAGAGATCGCGGAGATCACAGCGATTTTTTCAGCGTTCTGCCCTCTGGATATATGGCGGTTCGGCGCCGGAACGCTTGTCGTGGTCTCGAGCGGTCCCACCTTTTGCTTGACAATACGGGGCGAAGATTCATTTTAGGAAATACTGGACCCGTTGGCAGGTTTGAACCCAAGGCCCTGGAGGGGGCCGTCTTGTCTATTTTGCGCAAAGGAGTGTGCTCCATGATCATTGCAAATGAAAAAGAAGCCCCGGCGCAGGTGCTGGAGAGCCCGGAGCTCAGGGATGTGGCCATGAAGGTGTTGGTGTCGCCCGAAGAGGGCTGGCAGGATCACGTCATGCGGCTGTTCGAACTGGGCGAGGGCGGCTACACGCCCCGGCACACCCACGACTGGCCGCACATCAACTACATCGTGGAGGGAAAGGGCGTGCTGCATGTCAACGGGCAGGACACCCCCATCGAGAGCGGCTCCTATGCCTTCGTGCCCGCCGGCAGCACCCACCAGTTTCGAAATGCCGGCAGCGGCAAGTTCCGCTTTATCTGCATCGTGCCCAGGGAGGGGCACCAGTTCTAGAGAAGGCTTTCAGCCGACAGGGGCAGGTATCAGCGGTCAGCTGACCACTGACCGCTTCTCACCCGGTGTTCATGGACGGCTGACTTTTGGACTCGAAGCTGTTTCCGATCGGCAAATGAGGATTTTTGCGCACGGCCAGGCAAATCCAAAGATGGTGCGGAGGCGTACTCGCGTACGCCGCGCAAGCCATCCCGCCGATTGATGCCGAGATTACGAAGAAAACCCGTTACGGAGGGAAACTAAATGAACTTCTCGATCTTGGCGCCCTCCTTGAGCTTTTTGATGTAACCCTCCAGGGCGCTGTTGATTTTCTGCTGCTTTAGATAGCCGCGGATTTTTTCCTTGACGTCCTTGAAGGGCACCGTGCCGGCGGCCTTCTTGTCGGTCACCTTGATCAGGTGGTAGCCGAAGCGGGTCTGGACGATGTCGCTGACCTGGCCCGGCTTCAGGGCGAAGGCGGCGTCCTCGAAGGGCTTGACCATTTGGCCGCGGCCGAAATACCCCAAATCGCCGCCCTGCTTGCTGCTGGGCCCCTCCGAGTATTTCTTGGCCAGTTCGGCGAAATCCCCGCCGTTTTTGACCTTCTTCTGGATATCTTCGATCTTCTTCTTTGCCGCGTCCTTCTTGGCTTGGTCGTCCTTGGCGTCCGACTTGATCAGGATGTGGCTGGCCTTGACCTGCTCGGGTTGCTTGAAGAACTCCGGATGGGACTTGTAGAATTTCTCCACTTCGTCGTCGGAAATGGTGATCTTGCCGGCCACGTCCCTGTTGATGAGCTCCTGGATGGCCATGCCCTCGCGGGTCTTTTCCCTGAGGTCGGCCTCGGTGAGGTTCATCTGCTTGAGGGCCTTGTTGAATGCCTCCTTGGAGGGGAAACGCGCCTTCAGCTTGGCGATGTGATCGTCGATGGTCTTGTCCGAGATCTGAATGCCCTCTTTTTTGCTCTGGGCGTAGAGCAGTTTCTGCTCGATGAGCCGGTCGAGTATCTGGGCCCTGAGCTTGGCGGTATCGGCCTCCTTTACCATCTGGCCCTGCTGGGCCATACGACGCTTGGCCTGGTTGACTTCGTTGTCGAGTTCGCTGACGCTGATGACCGTCCCGTTGACCACGGCGGCCTTTTTCGAGGCGGCGATCACCGGCGCGGCCGCGACGGCCGCCGTGCCGAAGCAGGTGATCATGCACAGCGCGCAGAGTTTGCTGAATCGGATTCTCATTGGATGCGGTCCTTTCTCTGGGCATTCAGAGAAGCGGTGACAGATTTTAAGACTCACGGAGCGGACTGGAAGGTGGAAAAATTCCCGAAGGCGGTTCGTCGATCTGTGCGGCCCTCTGGTTGTGGTTGAACCTATGTTGAGCGGTTTACAAGTAAAATAAGGGGCACTTCGGAAATCTCCGGAAAGTGCCCCTGGTGGTCATGATGGATTTTGCAGATCAGACAACGGTGACGTTGACGGCGGCAGGACCCTTCTGTCCATCTTCGATGTCGAAGGTCACCCGGTCGCCCTCGTTGAGCGTCCTGAATCCACTGGCGTTGATGCCGGTGTGGTGCACGAACACATCCGGTCCGTCTTCCTGCTCGATGAAGCCGTACCCCTTACTGTCGTTAAACCATTTGACGATTCCCTCGGCCATTGTGACAATCCCTCCTTTCTTACTGTGATCTTGGTTTCAAACTTCAGGCTGCCACGCTGGCAAAAGTGGTGCTGTCCTGCAGAACGAAACCGGCCCGCCGATTTTCTGGCTGGGCCAATACCCAACAAATTTCACAAGGTCTTTCAGAATACCTTTTCTGAAATCATAGATCAAGACTTTTGTGCATTTTTTTTGGAAAAAGCCAAATTCAATTTCTGGGGAGAGCTTCAGCCGACGGCATGGCTTTTCCGGTAGGCCTCGATGCGCTCGTCGATTTCCGCGATGCGGGCCTGCTGCCTCTCCCAGTATTCCTGGTCCGCCTGGGCGTTGAGTTCCTCGATGCTTTTGCCCTGCTGCTCGACCCAGGTGTAGTATTTCAGGTTGTGCCAGCGGGCGCGGTTGAGGCGCGTACCCTCGCTGATCCAGTCCAGCTTCTGCTTGTGGAAGATACTTACCGTGCGCACGCAGGCCTCGGTCTCGTCCATGGGGCCCAGGTCCTCGGTAAGCTGGGCCATGACCGAGTGGTAGCGGTCGATGGCATCGGTGCAGATGGTGGCCACCAGGTCGTTTTTTCCCAGTCCGTAGAACTTGGCGGTCTTGATGGCACCCAGCACGTTGCAGACCCCCGAGATGCCGAAAATCTGCGACAGGCGCTGCACGGTTTCCCCGTCGATGCCGTATCGTTCGCTGAGCACGCGCCAGCCGGCCTCCTCGGTGAGCAGCTGCAGCCCCATCTTGGACTCCATGTCGTCGATGCACATGACGGCGTCCATGTTGGTGACGTTGTGGATCCAGGTGACGTGCTTGTCGCCGATGCCCTGGATGTCGTGGGCGCCGTAACCGTTGGCGAACAGCGTGGGGCACTGGATGGGCTCCAGGCCGACGATGCGGTGGCTGCCCGGCCACTGCTGCTTCAGGCGATCTCCGGCTGCGATGGTGCCGCCGGAACCCATGGCCGAAACATAAGCCGCCACGCGGCCGTCGCCGATGCCGCGCGCCTTCAGCTGCCCGGCCAGTTCGATGAGGGTGTTGCCGGTCACGAAGTAATGGAAACGATAGTTGCCGAAGGCCTCGAACTGGTTCATGACCCGCACCCGCTCGGGGTCTGCGGCCACCAGTTCGTGGCACTTGTCGTAGATCTCCTTGACGTTGCTCTCGCATCCCGGGGTCAGTTCCAAGCGTGCACCGTAGCGCCGCACGATGTCGAAGCGCTCCTGGCTCATCTCCTCGGGCAGGATGACCACCGAGTCGAACTGCATGCGGCAGCCCACCCAGGCACCGCCGATGCCATAGTTGCCCGTCGACGGCCAGACGATGGTGTGCCGCGCCGGGTCCACCTCGCCGCCGATGGCCTTTTCCACCAGCACGGCGTAAGTGGCGCCCACCTTGTGGCTGCCGGTGGGAAAGTCCTTGCCGTAGAGCACCACGATGGGCGCTTCCACGCCGGTCAGCGCTTCGGGCAGCACCTCGTGGTAGATGCGGTTGTCAGCGTCTTTCCAGGAGATGTTGAATAGGTTGATGGGGTCCAGGGGATCCTTCCCGCGGGCCTCCAGGGCCTGTTGGCGGATGCGGGGGTCGATTTTGTCCGGGTCCAGCATTTCCGCGAAAGTCGGTCCGGTGATCAGGGTCGTCGAATCAGAAGTCATGGCGGTTCCTTTCTCTATGCAGCGCTGCGGTCCAGCCCGGTGAAGAACAGGACCACGTTTTCCACAGGGGCGATGTCGCCGGCGGCCGTCAGCTGCAGCAGCCCGGCTAGGCCGGATGTGCCCGTGGCGCACGGCGTCATGTCCGTCTCGGCACGGGCCAGGCCGTGGGCGCGGGCGATCTGCGTTTCGTCGATGATTTCTGCGCGGCCGCCGGTCCGCAGTATGGCGGCGGCCAGCGCGAGCCAGTCATAGGTCTCGTCATCCAGGATGCCGTGGGCCAGGCTGCGGGGCGGCGCCCCGTCCCAGGCCCACATGAACGCGTCGCGGCGGGTCACCGCTTCGGCCAGCACCTGCCCGACGGCCGGGGTATCGAAATGCCGCCGGGCGAAATCGGCGACCCGTCGGATTCGGGGCGCCCCGGAACGGCTGAAATTTTTCAGGCGTGCGAGCTGCGGCCCGGGGTCGCTGTCGTGCTGCCAGGGCGGCAGGTCCCAGGCCAGACCGTTGCGCACGGCGATGCGTCCCAGCAGCAGCAGGTAGGCGCGCACGAAGGGGAAGCCGCCCTCGGGCTGGCACGCGTAGATCCTCGGCAGGCGTTGCGCCAGGCCCAGGGCCAGCGCCGTCTGCCAGGCCTGGACGATGGCCCTGCCCAGGGCGCCGCCGCCCACCTGGATGACGGTTGCCGTGACATCCAGGCCGGTTTCGGCCACCTGCATGAGGGCCTCCCAGCCCAGGGTCTCGCCGCCCTCGATATTGGACCAGTTGTCGTTGCCCGAGCAGGAAAAGGGCAGCCAGCCCTTTTGCTCCACCGCCCGGCGGAAGGCCAGGTAGCAGGGGTCTCCGGCCGCCTCACGGTCGCGGCCGTACTTGTGCACCCGGGTCCGGTGTCGGTGCAGCAGTTTTTCGACCAGCGGGTCCACCTCCTGGGGCACGAAAGCGTGCAGGTCGAACCCGCCGGCGCGCGCCACGGCGGCCGCGCCCAGGGCCGCGTTGCCGCAGCTGTAGATGGCCAGCGTCGGCCGGGGGGCCTGTGGACGTCTGCGGCGTATGGCCTCGAGGTACAGCAGGCTGCCCATCAGATGGCGGGCCTTGTGCGAGCCGCTCACATTGACGGTTTCGTTCTTGATCAACAGTCGTCCGGGCCGTGCCAGCGCCCGTGCCAGCCGTTGGCCCTCGACCAGCGGGGTGACCCGGAAGCCGGTGCCCTCCATCTCCTGCAGACGGCCGTCGAGCTCGTCCAGCACCGCTTCGTATGCCGGCCGGCCGAGCAGGGCGCGGCTGGCGAAGCCGGCGCTGAAGAGGCGGAAAGGGTCCCTGGAACCCGCCTGCCAGGATTGCCGCAGGTGCGCTGCCGCCGCCCTTGCAGAGGGGCCGAACGCGGTCAGCCGACGGAGGGTGTGCTCGGCTCCCGGACGGCGGTGGGGGCAGGCCAACAGGCCGCCGGACGGGTCGTAGCCGCGGCCGCAGGCCGGACAGTACAGGGTGATGTGCGGCGCTCTTTTCATGGGGGCGATCTTACCTTCATTGGTTGTGGTTTGCCAAGTGTTCTTTTTCCCCTTTGGGGCCCGGTTTCCGAATCATCTTTACTTGACAAAGCCGATGCGATAGGCGATGTTTAGACATCTACCCTTCGGTAACCCATTTGCCGGTGTGCGGTACCCGCCGGCATTCCCCCGCAAGAATCGCAGTGCTTTCACCAGGCGTTTTTCTGCGGTATCGAATGAGGGATCCTTGGTTAACGCTGAACTTGCCCGCAAGATGGATGCATTCGGACGGCGCCTGAACTGGCTGGTGGAGCGCCTGTGTGCCCTGCTGATGGCCGTCATGGTGATGGTAATCTGGTTTGGTGTGTTGGAGCGCTATTTCCTGGGCCTGGGTGTCACCTGGACCGAGGAGTTCTCACGCTACGTCATGATCTGGGTGGCGCTGCTGGCCGTGTCCTGCGGCGCCTACCGCCGTGAGCACATCGGGCTGGACTTCATCCTGCAGCGCCTCTCGCCCGACAACCGCAAGCGTCTGCGCCTGGCCCTGGACCTGATGGGGCTGTGCTTTTTCCTGTTCATGTTCTATTACGGTCTGGGCATGGCGGCCGGCGGGGCCAGCCAGTACGCCACCATCTTCGGCATGACCATGCTGGTGCCCTTCGCCTCGGTGCCGGTGTCGGCGGCCCTGACCAGCATCCAGATCGTGGTCACCATGATCCGCGATTTCAGCGCCGAACCCCTTTCCCCGGAGGCCCAGTGACATGACCATCGTGGCCGTCACCTTTTTCGGTCTGATCCTCATCGGCCTGCCCATCGGTTTCGTGCTGGGCATCGCCGGCGTCATCGGCCTGCTACAGATCGGCGGGCAGAACTTCCTCACCATGGCGCCCAAGCGCTTTTTCGAGGGCCTGGACCTGTTCACCTTCATGGCCATGCCGTTCTTTATCCTGGCCGGCGAGATCATGAACCGCTCGGGCATCACCGAGCGTCTGGCGGCCTTTGCCGATGCCCTGGTGGGGTACCTGCGCGGCGGCCTGGCGCACTCCAACATGGTGGCCTCGGTGATGTTCGCCGGCATGACCGGCGCGGCGGTTTCCGACACGGCGGCCTTCGGCAACACCCTGGTGCCCGCCATGGTCAAGCAGGGCTATACGCGGCCCTTTTCCTGCGCCGTGACGGTGGCCGGGTCCATCATCGGACCCACCATCCCGCCGTCCAACCTGATGGTCATTTACGGGTCGCTCATGGGGGTCTCCATCGCCGGCCTGTTCGCCGCCGGCATCCTGCCCGGCCTGCTCATCTGCCTGCTGTGCATGGCGGTCATCGCCGCCCTGGGACGGCGGCTGAACCTGCCCAAGAGCCAAAGGGGGCCCAGCCTGCGGGTGATCGTGGCCGCCTTCCGCTCCAGTTTCCTGGCGCTGCTGATGCCGGGAATCATCCTGGGCGGCATCCTGCTGGGCATCGTGACGCCCACCGAGGCGGCCGCCATCGCCGTTTTCTACGCCCTTTTCATCGGGGTGGTGGTCTACCGCGCCATCACCTTCGCCGACATCGTGGACATGCTTATCCGCACCGCGCTGATCACGGGGGTGGTCTTCCTGATCATCGCCTCGGCCTCCATCCTGAGCTGGTGGATGACTTTCATGCAGATCCCCCAGACCATCGCGGCTTTTTTTCTGTCGCTCTCGAGCAACCCCAAGGTCATCATCGGCCTGATCCTGGCGCTGCTGCTGGCCATCGGCATGTTCATGGACATCAACGCCGCCCTGATCATCCTGGCCCCGGTGCTGGGTCCCCTGACGGCGGCCGTGGGCATGAACCCGGTGCACGCCGGCATCATGATCGTGCTGGCGCTTAACATCTCGCTGATGACCCCGCCGGTGGGCGCCTGCCTGTTCGTGCTCTCCTCGGTGACCGGCGAGCGCATCGAACGCATCAGCGCCGCCCTGGTTCCCTTCCTGGTGGTGGAGGTGCTGGTGCTGGTGATGGTGGCCTACTGGAGCGACATGACCATGTGGCTGCCGCGGCTGCTGCTGGGCAAGTGATGACTGGATTTGGAATCGGTATTGTTTGGCGTCTAACTTACATCAATGGGAAAAAGGAGGAAACGCATGAAGCACTTCACCCGTATTTTCGTCATTTTCGTCGTGGCGCTGGGGCTGGCCCTGGCCGCTCCCATGGGGGCCCAGGCCGCCAAGGTCATCAAGCTGCACCACCTCAACAAGGACGACCCCTTCGACAACCCCACCGGCGCCATGGCCACGGTTTTCAAGAGCCTGGTGGAAGCCGGCACCAACGGCAGCGTCCAGGTGCAGACCTTTCCCAGCGGCCAGCTGGGCAAGGACGCCGAGGTGGTCCAGCAGGTCAAGGCCGGCGTGATCCAGTCCGGCATCCACTCGGTGGGCGGCTTCGCCTCGGTCTACCCCATGATGGGGGTCATCGACATCCCCTTCGCCTTCCCCAACATCAGCACCACTTACGCGGTCTTTGACGGGCCCTTCGGCAAAAAGTTTGCCGGCGATATCGAGAAGAAGACCGGCCTCAAGGTGCTGGGCTTCGGCGACTCCGGGGGCTTTTTCCAGTTCACCAACTCCAAACGGCCCATCAAGACCCCGGCCGACATGAAGGGCCTCAAGATCCGCACCATGGGCTTAGACACCCACAAGACCATCATCAAAGCCCTGGGCGGCCAGCCTGCCGCCATCGCCTGGAGCGAGGTCTACACGGCGCTTCAGACCGGCGTGGCCGACGGGCAGATGAACCCCATTCCCATCATCGCCTTCGCCAAGTTCAACGAGGTCCAGAAGTACCTGACCCTCAGCGGGCACCTCTTCGCGCCCTACGTGTGGGTCATGAACCAGAAGTTCTGGGACAGCCTGACGCCGTCCGAGCAGTACGTCGTGAAGTACGCCGCGCGTTCCGCCATCGTGGCCGGGCGGGGCATGGGCCGCATCATCGAGGCCTCCGACCGCGGTCTGCCGGCGCTGGCCAAGGACATGCAGGTCAACGCCCTGTCGCCCGAGGAGAAGGCCAAGTTCCGCGATGTGGCCATGCCGGCCGTCAAGGAGCTGATTGTCAAGAAGTTCGGCGCCGAGGGCCAGGAGATGATGCAGGCCTTCCTGGACGCCATCGCCCAGGCCGAAAAGGCCGAAAAGTAGCCGGTTCCCGGCTGCACCGTTAAACACCCCCCTGTCGCGGGAAACCGGGGCAGGGGGTTTTTTTGATTTTCACAGCCGGGGTATCTCCGCTTGGCGGGGCAATTGCAAGGCTCCTCCGTCTTTGGGTGAAAGCCCCGTCTGCAGCATGACTCGACCGGGGCGGGCAGGCATCGCCTGTGCTCCGTGAGCCCCGGCGGGGATGCTCCGCCCGCCGGCGCTCAAAGGCGAGAACACGCTGCGCTCAGACAGCTCGCCTTTTTTAATGGGCCCCCGGCCTGCGCATCTTTTTCCCGCCGGTTCTCCAACTGCGCACAGCCGACACCTGCCCGCCCCTTCCGCAGGGATGGGCCAAAGATAGCGAAGGACAATTGCCGCAAAAAATGTAGAAGGCTGCTTGCAATTGCGTTGCCCCGCCTTGTCTCACCGGTTGACAGCGCCGGCCCACCTCCTGTAGTTTCAACCATCGCCGGCGGCGCAGGGGGCATCGGCCGGCAGACGATCCGCCATCGGGCGGAAAACCGCCTACAGCCAGAGAAGAGAGGAAAGCCGGCCATGGCCAGATCAGCATCCGACAATCGGCGGCAGCCCGGCACTGAAAAGGACGGGGCCGCCGGGGGCACGACTTCCCATTTCATCCGCCAGATCATCGAGGAGGACCTGCGCAGCGGCAAACACGAGGGCCGCGTGGTGACGCGCTTCCCACCGGAGCCCAACGGCTACCTGCACATCGGGCACGCCAAGTCCATCTGCCTGAATTTCGGCCTGGCCGCCGACTACGGCGGGATCTGCAACCTGCGCTTTGACGACACCAACCCGGCCAAGGAAGACCCCGAGTACGTGGCCGCCATCCAGGAGGACGTGCGCTGGCTGGGCTACGACTGGGGAGACCGGCTGTTCTTCGCATCGGACTACTTCGAAAAGCTCTACCACTACGCCGAGGAGCTCATCCGGGCCGGCAAGGCGTACGTCTGCAGCCTGAGCAGTGAGCAGATCCGCGAGATGCGCGGCACGCTGACCGAACCCGGCGTCGAGAGCCCCTACCGCAACCGGCCGGTGGCAGAGAACCTGGACCTTTTCCGGCGCATGCGGGCCGGCGAGTTCGAAGACGGCGCCCACGTGCTGCGCGCCAAAATCGACATGGCGGCCCCCAACCTGCTCATGCGCGACCCCACGCTTTACCGCATCCGTCACCTGCGCCACCACCGCACCGGAGACCGTTGGTGCATCTATCCCATGTACGACTTTACCCACTGCCTGTCGGACGCCATCGAGGGCGTGACCCACTCGCTGTGCACCCTGGAGTTCGAGAACAACCGGCCCCTGTACGACTGGGTGCTGGACAACCTGCCGGTGGACTGCCACCCCCAGCAGATCGAATTCGCGCGCCTCAACCTGAGCTACACCGTATTGAGCAAGCGCAGGCTGATCCAGCTGGTGGAGGGCGGCCACGTCTCGGGCTGGGACGACCCGCGCATGCCGACCATCTCCGGCATGCGCCGCCGCGGCTACACGCCCGAGGCCATCCGCACCTTCTGCGACCGCATCGGCGTGGCCAGGCGCGACAGCACCGTGGACTTCGCCCTGCTGGAGCACTGCCTGCGCGAGGACCTCAACCGCCGCGCGCCGCGGCGCATGGCCGTGCTGCGGCCGTTGAAGGTGGTCATCGAGAATTACCCGGAGGACGGCGCGGAGATGCTCGAGGCCATCAACAATCCCGAGGACCCCGCCATGGGCACGCGCCGGGTGCCGTTTTCACGGGAGCTTTACATCGAGCGCGACGATTTCATGGAAGACCCGCCCCGCAAATTCTTCCGCCTGGCGCCGGGCCGCGAGGTGCGCCTGCGCTACGCCTATTTCATTACCTGCACCGGCGTGGTCAAAGATGAAAACAGCGGCGAGATCACCGAACTGCGCTGTACCTACGACCCGGCCACCCGCGGCGGCGACGCCCCCGACGGCCGTAAGGTCAAGGCCACCCTGCACTGGGTGTCGGCGCGCCACAGCCTTGCGGCCGAGGTACGGCTCTACGACCATCTTTTCGCCGCCGAGACGCCGGGGGCGGACCACCCCCAGGGCGACTTCATGGCCGACCTCAACCCCCGGTCCCTGGAGGTCCTCACCGACTGCCGCCTGGAGCCGGATCTGGGGCGTTTCGCTCCCGGCGAGGGCTGCCAGTTCGAGCGGCTGGGCTACTTCTGCGCAGACCCCGTGGACAGCCGCGAGGGGCAACCGGTCTTCAACCGCACCGTGACCCTGCGCGATACCTGGGCCCGGATCCGTCGCCAGAAGGGTCGGAAATGAGCGCAGATGAAAAAGACGGAAAAAACGAGATCGGGCGAGATTGCAACGGGGACGGCGTTGTCAATAAATTGTTCATAACGTTCTAACCTGTTGACGGGACAGGTGGATATTCGTTGGCCGGAAAATCTGCGATTGGCAATGGCCGAGGCGGAGCATGCGTTAAAATAACAGTATAAACAGATAGATGCAGATTGTTTATAACTTTTCCGGCACCTTCCTCAAATCCGCTTTTTTGGGCATTGACAATCCGGCCGTCCTGTTTCAGATTGCCCCTCAGATTTCCCCGAGGGCGGTAAAGCCCAGAGGCTGATTTTCCGTCCCTCGTCTTCGGTAGTGTTTTGCGCTATCCGGGTGCCGGGTTCCGCTACCGGCGAATCCCGGCGGCTTTCCTTCAATCCCGATTACCGCAGGTGAGAAGCGACGGATGTACCGTATCCTGATTGTCGACGATGATCCCGGGATCTCCACCATGATGTGCGAGGCGCTCACGCACTTCGGCTACGCTGCAGAGACCGCCGAAAGCGGGTGGGAGGCATTGGAGCGGCTGCAGCAATGCGTGTTCGATCTGGTGATTACCGACATGTACCTGCCGGACCTGGAGGGGGCCTGCATCGTGCGCCACATCCGGCGCTCCGCGCGCCCGCACACCCCGGTGATCGGTGTATCCGGCACCCCCTGGATGCTAGACGGGTCGGGCTGCGACGTGGTGCTGACCAAGCCTTTCCCTCTTAACGCCCTGGTGGAGGCAGTCCAACGGCTGGAGCGAAGGGCGCCCGTGATTTCTCCCGCATCGGCTGCCGCCCCTCTGGACACCGCCGCGCCGCTGCATCCCTGAAGGGCGTTGCCCAGCCTCTCGCCCGGTTGAACCAACCGGCTCAAGCTAGCAGCCTCAGGGAAGGGCGTCCTTGACCGCCTGAGGCACTTTCTTTTCCTTGACTGTTTTGCTCTTGATGCCGATGGACATGGTGCAGTAGCCGACCTGCGCCCCGCAGATGGTTCTGAGAGTGCCCTTTTTCAGTTCCCCGGTCTTCTTATTCTGCTTGCCACTGAGCACAAACCCCAGGTAGATGTCCGACGTGTCAGCACCCTCCGTGATCTGGAAGTAAGTGGTGAAGATCCCCTTGTCATAATTGCCCATTTTCCTTTCAAGGTCCATCTTCAGGGAGTCCCAGTAATTGTTATCTTCGTCGTAGAACACCAGGTAGGCCTCCATGCCGGAAAAACCGGTATGGGTGATCTTGATGTACACCGTCCCCTTGAGTTTTTCCTTCGCCATGTTGCCGTTGTCGTTACAAACCCCCCCGCCGGAGAGCTTTCCCTTGAGCCACTGGCCCTGCCAGTCATCGTGCATGAGCGCGTAGGCGCGGTGGTTTGCCGCAGTGCACAACAACAGCAGCGTTATGGCCAGGATCGTCATCAGCCTGACGGTTTTCATGAATCCACCTCCCTTTTGTCAACGGTTTCCGGATGCCGCGGGAAAAGCAGCGGTGGCGTACGCCCGCCGGGCAGCGGGAAACAACACGGTTGCGCCACCGTGTCTTACAGGCGGCCTCCTCTTTTCGGATTGTCCAGAAGACCGATTGCCGTCGGAACGGCTACCGTGGGGAGAGGTCGGGGGGCAGAAGGCAGAGGCGCAGTGGTCGCTGTCGGCAGGGACCGTCCCGTTGGCTTCGCATCCATCGAATTAGCATTTAGCATAATTTATGCCATTTTGAGAAAGTCGAAAATTGATGAAATTCCAGATTGTTGTGATTCGCAATGGATATCTTTGGGCCTAAGATAGGAATATATTGCTATAAAGATAGGCAAAAAAGGTAACGCTTCTGGGAATAAATCGCCATATCTGCAGCCGCCCTTGCGGCCGTCTTTGGGAAAACGGACCGGCGCGCGGAGCACGTCCGCGACGGCAGGGAGATCCTGCTTGACGGCCGGTTCGAGGACCGTATATGGAAGTCCATGCAGGCCAACAACCACCGCAAGACAGGGGAGGGAGACATGACCGAACAAACCTTTCGTGCCCTGGTGGTGCGGGAAGTCGAGAAGAGCCGCTTCAACCGCAGCATCGAGGAGCGCACCACCGCCGATTTGCCCGCGGGCGATGTCCTCATCCGCGTACGCTATTCTTCGCTCAACTACAAGGACGCGCTGTCGGCGTCGGGCAACCGCGGCGTGACGCGCACTTACCCACACACGCCGGGCATTGACGCTGCCGGTATAGTCGTACAGAGCGCCTCGCCGGACTTCCAGCCCGGGCAGCAGGTGCTGGTGACCGGCTACGACTTGGGCATGAATACCGCCGGCGGGTTTGGCCGGTACATCCGCGTGCCGGCCGGGTGGGTCGTCAAACTGCCGGACGGGCTGAGCCTCAGGGAGAGCATGATCTACGGTACGGCCGGGTTCACGGCAGCCCTCTCCGTGGCCGAACTGGAAAAGGGCGGGCTGACGCCGCCGGCGGGTGAAGTTCTGGTGACCGGCGCCACCGGTGGGGTGGGCAGCATGGCGGTGGCCATCCTGGCGCACATCGGGTTTTCGGTGGTGGCCCTGAGCGGCAAACCCGACGCCGCCGATTACCTCAAAAAACTGGGCGCCGCCGCGGTTCTCCCCCGGGAAGAAGGCCTCGACGACAGTTCGCGCCCGCTTCTCAAGGGACGCTGGGCCGGGGTGGTGGACACCGTGGGCGGTGCGTACCTGGCCACGGCCCTCAAGGCCACCCGCCAGCGCGCCGTAGTGACCTGCTGCGGCCTGGTGGCCTCCCCGACCCTGGAGACCACGGTTTTCCCCTTCATCCTGCGCGGCGCGCGGCTCATCGGCATCGACTCGGCCAGCTGCCCCTATCCCCAGCGCCTGGAGACCTGGCAGAAGATCGCCGGCCCCTGGAAACTGGAGAACCTGGACGTCATGGCCGCCGAGATCACGCTGGAGGACCTGGACGGGCAGATCGAAGAGATGCTGCAGGGAAGATCTCGGGGCCGCAAGATCGTACGCATGGGGGACTGAGCCGTGGACGAGCTGTGGGTCAACGTGCGTCTGGCCACCATGGTACCGGGACCGGAGCCATACGGCCGCATCGACGATGGGGCGCTGGCGGTGTCCGACGGGCGCATCGCCTGGGTTGGAAAAGCCGGTGACCTGCCGTCCGGGCTGCGCAACGGGGCCGGTCGGGTGCACGACGGAGAGGGGCGCTGGGTCACGCCGGGCCTTGTCGACTGCCACACCCACCTGGTCTACGCCGGCAGCCGTGCGGCCGAGTTCGAACAGCGCCTGCAGGGCGTGAGCTACGAGGAGATCGCCCGGCAGGGCGGCGGCATCCTCTCCACGGTGCGCGCCACGCGGGCGGCCGACCTGAAGACGCTGGTCGCCCAAAGCCTGCCCCGTCTGCGCTCGCTGATGGCCGAGGGCGTGACCACCGTGGAGATCAAGTCCGGCTACGGCCTGGAACCCTCCGCCGAGTTTCGCCAGCTGGCGGCCGCCGCGGAATTGTCCCGCCGCCTGCCGGTCACCGTGGTGCCCACCTTCCTGGGGGCCCACGCGCAGCCCCCCGAGTACGACGACGCCGACGATTACATCGATGCCGTCTGCGGGAAGATGCTGCCCGAGGTGGCCCGTCGCCACCTGGCCGCGGCTGTGGACGCCTTCTGTGAGCGCATCGCCTTTACGCCCGCCCAGACCGCGCGGGTCTTCGAGGCCGCCCGCGGCCTGGGCCTCTCCGTCAAGCTGCACGCCGACCAGCTCTCCGACGGCGGCGGCGCGGCCCTGGCCGCCCGGTACGGCGCCCTGTCGGCCGATCACCTGGAGTACACCAATGCCGGGGGCATCGCGGCCATGGCGGCCGCCGGCACCGTGGCCGTACTGCTGCCGGGCGCCTTCTACTTCCTGCGCGAAACCCGCGTACCGCCCGTGGACGGTTTCCGGCGGGCCGGGGTCCCCATGGCGGTGGCCTCGGACAGCAATCCGGGCAGCTGCCCGGCAGGCTCGCTGCTGCTGATGCTCAACATGGCCTGCACCCTCTTCGGCCTGACCCCCGAAGAGGCCCTGGCCGGCGCCACCCGTTACGCAGCCCGGGCCCTGGGAAAGGAGATGCGCATCGGCACCCTGTCGGCCGGAAAGGACGCCGACTTCGTGCTCTGGGACATCGCCCACCCCGCCGAACTTTCCTACGGCCTGGGCGTCAACCCCTGCCACACTGTCGTGCGCCGCGGCCGGATATCCGAACCATCGCCGCGCTGATCAGCCCCCGAAGATGCGCTGAAAGACGTGAACACGCTCGCCGCCCTGCAGGCGGTGGGAGGATTTAACCAGTTTGCCGTCCACGGAGACCATGCCCAGGCGACTTGCAGGAATGCCCAACTGCTCGATGAGACGGCCGACATCGGCACCCTCCGGCAGCGCTACTACGAGACCGCTGCGGGCGTCGTAGCCGGGCACATGCCTGGGAAGGGTGCCGAACAGTTTTACGGAGACGTTCATGGCGGCCCGCTAGAAGTCGAAGGTCTTGTCCATCTCTTCGTCGCTGATGATGACGACCTTGTTGTGGGGCGGCAGGGGCTCTTCGTAGAACATGGGCGCCAGCCGATCGTCCTGGCTGGTGAAGCCGGCGCGCCGGTTGAAGTCGCGCTCGGCCTTGAGAACGCGGGTCCCCAGGTCGGTCCAGTCCGCCTCGGTAAAGGCTTTGCCGGACTTGGCGGCGATCATTTTGCACACGTTTTCCAGGCCGCCCGGGGCGGCCAGGCCGCTCTGGGCAAAGTCGCAAATGCCCACGCTGTCCACGGCCGCCATATGGATCTGGGTGTTTCGGGAGGCCTCCACCTGTCCCTCGGCGGAAAAGCGGTCCAGGGTCCCGCCGAAATCCTCCAGGCTCTGGTCCACCACCCACCCGGCGGTGTGATCGGCGCCCATGGGGGAGGTGGCGTAGGTGACCGCCATACCCTGGATGGCCCGGGGGTCGTAGGCCGCCATGCTCTGGCCCTTGACCACCGGCACGCGCGGGTGGCCGAAGTGTTTCCCCACCGCCACCGGCCCGTTTCCGATGACCTTCCCGAAATCGGTTCCACCGGCGACTTCTTCCAGCATCTCGATGGCGGCCCGCCCGTCACCGAACGGTTTGTACCCGGCGTCCATAGCCACGGCTACGGCCACGCCGGTGCTGATGGTGTCCAGGCCGATGTCGTCGCACAAAAAGTCCAGCCGGGCGATGGTGTCCAGGTCGTCGTTTCCGATCATGGCCCCCATGGACCAAATGGTCTCGTATTCGAGGGACGAAGTCACGTATTTGCCTTCGCGGTCCACGTACTCGTTGGAACAGTTGATGATGCACTGGGCGCAGCCCTTGTGGGTGGTTTTGCCGCCCCGTTCGCGGATGATCTGCGCCATGGTTTCGCCGCTGATGTGGTCGGCCCCCTCGAACTGTCCTTCCCTGGCGTTGCGCGTGGGCAGGGCGCCGGCGGCGTTGATGGGTGCCACCAGCACGGCGCTGCCGAGTTCGGGAAGTACTTCTCCGCTGAACTCGTCGGCGCGCACGGCCCTGGCATACTCCCTGGCGGCGGTCTTGAAAGCCTCGGGGTCGGCCAGGGGCGCCGGTGCGTTGCCCTTTTTGTGCACCACCAGGGCCTTAAGCCCCTTGGACCCCATGACGGCGCCCAGCCCCCCCCGGCCGGCCGCCCGGCAGGGCCGGCCGTCGAAATCCGTCGTCTGGATGGAGGCTGCTGAAAGCTGCATCTCGCCGGCCGGGCCGATGCCGGTGACGCTGTAGTCCGGACCGAGCTGGTCCCGAATCTGTTCCACCATCTCGTACGTGCGGCTACCCCAAATGCGGCCGGCATCCGCCAGGCTCGCTTCGCCGTTTTCGTCGATTTTTAGAACAAAGGTTTTGCCGTCCTCCGGCCGCCCCTCGACCACGACCGCGGTGATGCCGAGCCGCGCCAGGTCGCGAGCCACGGTGCCGCCTACGTTGCTCTCCTTGATACCGCCGGTCAGGGGACTCTTGGCGCCGACGGACAGGCGGCTGGTGTTGACCAGCGGCGTGGCGCTGAAGTAGCCCGGCGCGAAGATCAGTTTGTTGTCCGGCCCCAGGGGATCGCAGTCGGCGGGCACCTCGGCGTTGATTAACAGGGACGTCAGGGCCCGTCCGCCCAGATTCGTGAATTCTTCGGGGACATCCCGGGTGGTTACGGTGGCGTTGGTCATATCGACGCGAATGAGTTTCATGGGTCCTCCTTAGTCTTTGGAAATGATGTTTTCGACAGGCTTGTTCATCCGATGATCGCTCCTGCCCTTTTTACTTTCCGGATCCCTCGATGTTCTCGGTTCCCCGGTTTGGGCGCCGGAGCGGGCCAGGGATGCCACCTGCATCTCCTGGGGCGCCAGGTGAATATTTCGGGCTTTGACGCTGTTTGGAGAAGCGTTCGTCTCCGATCATGGCGGGCACCGAGAGCAAGTTTCGCAGCGGGATATGGCCCATGGGGAAGATGAACCCCTTCTGCGTTTCGGGAATCTTGCAGGAGTCGCCGATCATGCCGGCCAGCGTGCGGCACAGGTTGTCGCCGGTGACGGGGGCGATGGACGATACATAGCCGTATTCGCTCTGGGTGAATACTTTCGCGTAGTTCAGAACGATATCCGCAATTCCTGCCACGGAGACAGCGGTGGCAATCAGAGAATAAGACAATTCAGCGATAGCCGCATTTGCGCAGGACTTCCAGGATTCGCTTTCCTGGCGGTGGCCCGTCTGGAAAAAGGCGGACGCGAAGTGCTTGATGCGACGGCGCAGTTCGCAAAGCTCCTCGAAAAGCGTATCCTGGGAAGGCATGGACATCGTGGTCTGTTTCTCCGGCGGAAAGGGGCCTGCCCCGCCGCCTGGCGGAAGCTGGATCCGGATGCAATAGATTAATTATGCCATACTCATTTGAAATGGTCAAGATCGTAACATCCAACAATTACACTAAAAAGATGTTGACTGGATCGAAGGGCGGCTCGTTTCCGGAAAAAGAGGGCGTTGACATTTCATGGGCTTGAAGGGATTCTTGTGAATGAAACCGTATTGAGGATGGGATGACGATTTGAAGGCCGTTGCCGAAAATAGCGCGGTGATCAGCGAGACCCTGCGGGGGGTCGTCAGCCGCGTGACCTACCACAACCCCGAGAGCGGGTGGTCGGTGCTGCGGGTGTCGCCCTTCGACAATCCCCACGGGCAGGAGACGGTCATCGTGCACCAGACTAGGGTGTTTGCCGGGGCCACCATGGAGTTCCAGGGTACCTGGGTCGAGCACCCTAAATACGGCCGCCAGTTCCGGGCCACGGCTGCCATCGAGAAGAAGCCCGCCACCACGGCGGCGCTGGAGAAGTACCTGGGGTCGGGGCTCATCCGGGGGGTGGGGCCCAAGACGGCCAGGAAAATCGTGGCACACTTCGGCAAGGACACTCTGGAGGTGTTTGAAGCCCACATCGAGCGGCTCACCGAGGTGCGCGGCATCGCCGACAAGAAGCTGCACATGATCCGCGACGCCTGGCGCGAGCACCGCGCCATCCGCGAAGTCATGATGTTCCTGCAGTCCCACGGCATCAGCACCTTGTTCGCCGTGCGCATTTATAAAGAATACGGCGACGACGCCATCGCCATGGTGACCGAGGACCCCTACCGCCTGGCCGACGATTTTTATGGCATCGGCTTCTTCTCGGCCGACAAGGTGGCCCTGAGCATCGGACTGTCGCCCGACAGCCCCCGGCGCATCGCCGCCGGCATCCGCCACGTGCTGGCCGCCAGCCGCGCGTTCGGCCACTGCTACCTGACGGCCTCCCAGATCCGGGAGCAGGTCCGGGAGCTGCTGGGCCTGGACCTGGCCGACCGCCTGGTATCGCTGCTCGAGGAGATGGAGCGCGAGGGGCAGCTGAAGGTGCGGCGCCTGGCCGGTGGGGACGGCGCCGTGGAGCTCTGCTACTACGCCCGCTCGCTGTACTACGACGAGCAGTACGTGGCCCACTGGGCCGCCCGCATGAGCCGGCCGGTGCCGGTAGAGCGGGGCCGCGTGGCGCGCTGGGTGGCGCTATACTGCAAGGCCTCGGGGCTGGA
>Ga0256835_1000275_pt1 | contig 41101 bp, 35 predicted proteins | sample PIR30metaG_FD_185972 | JGI IMG/M metagenome (GOLD analysis project Ga0256835, IMG submission 185972) | Hydrothermal vent microbial communities from East Pacific Rise, Pacific Ocean - PIR-30 | ecosystem: Environmental > Aquatic > Marine > Hydrothermal vents | place: Pacific Ocean: East Pacific...
CAAAGCGAAAGCCTGAGAAAGCTCCGACACCGCCCTGGCCAGCCGATTCTTGCCGTCTTCCTGTTTAAGAACATACTCCTGGGCTGCTGGTAGGATCGCCAGACGCTCCATCGGGTCACAGGCAATCCAGGCGGACCATTCGAAACCGTGGAAGATGCCGCAGCAGACCTCGTATTTCTCCAGCATTACGTCCACGGCTTCTTCCTGATCGACGGCGGTTCTGCCCTTGCCCCCACTCTCGGTGTAGGTCGCGAGCGCGGATTTCAACTCGTGAGCAAGTCCCAAATAGTCGACGACCAAGCCGCCCGGCTTATCTTTGAAAACCCGGTTCACCCGTGCGATGGCCTGCATCAGCCCGTGACCGCGCATGGGCTTGTCCATATACATCGTGTGCAGGCAGGGAACATCGAAACCGGTCAACCACATGTCCCTGACGATGACCATCTTGAACGGGTCATCCGGGTCCTTGAAGCGCTTGGCAAGTTCTTCTCGTCTGGTCTTGTTGCGGATGTGCTGTTGCCATTCCACAGGGTCTGAAGCAGACCCCGTCATCACTACTTTTAAGCTTCCTTTGTCGTCGTCGCTATGGTGCCAGTCCGGCCGGAGCCGGGCGATGGCCTCGTAGAGCTCAACACAGATTCGTCGGCTCATACAGACCACCATGGCCTTACCGTCCATCGCTTCAAGCCGGCGCTCAAAGTGATCGACTATGTCCTGGGCGATCAGTCGGATACGCTTCTCCGCGCCGACGAGGGCCTCGAGTTGCGCCCACTTGGTTTTGAGCCGTTCCTTGTGCTCAACCTCTTCGCCTTCGGTGGCTTCCTCGAACTCCTCGTCCAACTTTGGCCGTTCGGCCTCATCGAGTTCCAGCTTGACAAGGCGACTTTCATAATAGATCGGGACAGTGGCTCCATCCTTCACCGCCCGCTCGATGTCGTAAACGCTGACGTAATCTCCAAAAACGGCGCGGGTGTTCTTGTCTGTTAGCTCGATGGGCGTGCCGGTAAAACCAATGAATGATGAGTTCGGTAACGCCTCGCGCATGTGCCGCGCGAAGCCGTCGATAAAGTCGTATTGGCTGCGGTGGGCTTCGTCGGCGATCACTACGATATTGCGCCGATCCGACAAAAGGGGATGCTGGTCTTCTCCCTCGGTGGGGAAAAACTTGTGGACCGTTGTGAATACCACGCCCCCTGATCCCGTGTGCAGCAATTCCCGCAGATGAGTCCGGCTCTGTGCCTGCTCGGGTTGTTGCCGGAGAAGTTCATGACAGCGCGCGAACGTCCCGAACAACTGGTCGTCCAGGTCGTTGCGGTCAGTGATGATCACCAGCGTTGGGTTCTTCATCGCCGGGTGCAGCACCACACGTCCGGCATAGAACGCCATGGTCAGGCTTTTTCCCGAGCCCTGAGTGTGCCACACCACACCGACGCGTTTGTCCCCGCCGGTCCCAGCCGCCCGAACGGTCGAATCCAGCGCCAGGTTCACCGCGTGGTACTGGTGATACCCGGCCATCTTCTTGGCCAGCACACCGCCGCCGACGTCCTCGAACACAATGAAGTGCCGGACCAGGTCCAGGAACCGCCGCTTCTCGAACACACCCTCCAGTACCACCTGGAGCTGCGGCAGTAGCGTATCGGCCAGTTCCTCACCCTCGATGGTCCGCCAGGGCATGAACCATTCGCGGTCGGACGTCAGCGTCCCGATCCGGGCCTGCACACCATCGGATATCACCAGTGCCTCGTTGAACGTAAACAACGAGGGTATCTGCTCTTTGTAAGTCTGAAACTGGTTGAATGCCGACCAGATGGTCGCGCTCTCGGTGGTTGCGTTCTTCAGCTCGATCACCGCCAACGGAAGGCCGTTGACGAACAGCACCACGTCAGGGCGGCGCTCGTGCCGATCCTCGACAACGGTAAACTGATTGACCGCCAGAAAATCGTTGTTCTCCGGCACCTCAAAGTCCAGCACGCGAACGAGGTCGCCGCCAATGGAGCCATCGGCCCTCTGGTACTCGACGGGAACGCCATCGACCAGGTACCTGTGGATGAGATGATTGTTCGCCACCAATGAGGGCATGTCCGGCCGCGTCAGTTTGCGGAACGCCTCCTCCAAGGCATCGGCCGGCACCTGGGGATTGAGCCGCTGGAGCGCCTGGCGCAAGCGCGATTCCAGAATCACCTGTTCATAGTCTTCACGCTCGGCCGCCGGTTCTCCCGGGGCGATCTCCGGCCCGGACAGGATGGTGTAACCCAACGCCTCCAGCCAGGCGAGGGCGGCTTGTTCAACAACAGATTCGGTAAAACTGTCCATGCTCATTCGGCCGCGCCCCCTGCCGGCCAAGCTTTCTTGGTGGCCTCATGCTCTGCCGCTATGTGCTCCGCCGCTGCCTTGGTGAAGAAATCGAAGCAGTTGATGATCGATACCGGATCAAACTGATTCACCAAGAGGTCAGCATTTTCGTCAGGAGATCGCGACCGCAAAAAGTAGCAGTTGTTCCCATCGTCTCCGGCGATAAACTCTGTATCCGTGAGGGTGATTTCTCCATCCGCATAGGCCTGCTTTAGGTAAACGGAGTCTTCGAAATGAACGAAGCCCACGTGTACAATCGTGGGTTCAAGGCAATTCGGATACTTCGCCGACAATTCGTCGAGGCAGTTACGTGATTCCTTGACGGCAGCAGATACGGCTTCGTAAGCGTTAGGATCAGTAGCGTAAAGAGCCTCGCTCACGGCGTATGGCTGCCCGGCGATCACTACTGGCTCATTTTCCATGTCCAGCAGTTTGTCTACGGTGCTATTCTTCGGTGGACGGACATCATCACTAGCCAGTCGCTCTTGGACACGTTCATCAAGAACTTTCTTAGCATCCGGCACGCCAAACAGCATGGCAAAGGTATCAAGCGCAGCGATCCGAAGTGCGGCCAGATGGTCCGCTTCGGGAATGCCAGGACCTCCCGCGTGGTACTGGGTGTTCCGAATGTCGTGGTAAAACACTACTTCGTCGTTCGGAATCTTGAGGGTCCAACCCCGCGATTTTGCCTCCTGCTCCAGGAATTCGAGTTTAGTATGGTAGTTGGTCATCCATTTTTCGATATCCGCCTTGGCGTAAGACTTTTTCTGTCGCTGGATCGGGTTCAGGCCAAGGTAGGTCGTGATGGCTACCTCGATAGCGTTGTCGAATCCGATATGCGCCATGCGGCGGTCAAAGTCGCCGCCATCGCGCAGATGAAGCTCAGCGTGAACGATGAGTTCGAATGCCGCACGCGTCCACGGCTTGAGAGGCGTTGTCATAGCGCCCTCCCGACGATCCGCTCGGCATCCGGCACCCGCAACTCGCCGGAGATGAGCTTGGGTAGAAGGGTGTCGCGGATGGAGGAAAGCATTAGAGTTGCAAATCCATTCGATTTTATCCGCTCCAACAAGGGCGAAACGAGTTCATCATAAGCGACAGCAACCGTTACTGAAGGAGCAGCAACAAGAATGGTGCTGAAAGTATCTCTTGTGATTGTATTGAATACGCTACCATGAGTATGTTGCCGTAACGTCGTAACCATTCTATGGAGGTTAAAATAGTTAAAACAATACCCATAGCCACCTCTACCACGGACACCATAGCACGACTGATTCATGGCCATCGGAACACCTACGAGGGCAACTTTTCCTACAGTCCCTCGAGCAGTAATGATCGTAGTGCCTACAGGAAGAACTTTGGCAGCACTATTGTCTACCCCAGCTTGTGTAATGTGTTCCTGTGTGCAAAGCACGAAAACGTTACCCTCATTAGGGACATCTTTCACAGAAAACCAAGGAATATCGCCACCCCAATAATTGGACTCTGATCGCTTTGGTGTTCCACCACTGATTAGCTCGACTATCTCGGAGAGGGGAGTCACCCTCCACCCCTTCGGAATCTTTCCCAGTTCAGAATCTTCGAACGAATCCGGGAACAGGTCGGCGATGTGGGGGGCGAGCCCGGGGGGCTGTTGGCCTTCGGCCTTGGCGCGGACTGGATCGAAGTCCACGAACCACGATTTGAAGATCGCCCGCGCCATCGCTTCCAGCGTCTCGTTCATCCTCCGGTTCAATTCGATCTTGTCGTCCAACGCTCCAAGAATGCACGCAATGGCGCGTTGTTCGGAGAGAGGCGGTACTGGAATCTCCAGCTGTACTAGATCACTGCCAGTTATACCGGCAACTGCAACGTGTCTTAGTATTGTCCCCAGGAGGTAGCGTCCTTGCGGCGAGCTAAAAAGGTAATACAAGAATAAACTGTCTACCTTGTGGGAGTCCGGCCTAGCCCGAATGATTGAGGACTCGAAGGTGGTTGGCTCGTCCACTTCGAGAACAATACAACACTTACCCGCTCCTTCCGCAACCAACGATCTACGTGCGAACAACAGATCTCCTGGTTGGAGAGAAGACTTGCTCAGTTCTGCTGACGTAAGCTGAACTCGTTTCATAGGAATGGCACAGAGTCGCGGGTGCGCAAAAAGTTCGCCCATATTGACGATCTTCACGCCAGAACCGTGAAAGTTCTTTTTCTTATAAATGCCGTTTCTGGTTTTACCGCAGAGGACTTCACCAAATGGCATGGTTGTCCACCCGTTACCCACCATAGCCGATGTCCTCCAGATTGGCCCAGATGATCTGGTCGAGTTTGGCTGACTGCTCCGTCTGCTTGCGCAAGGCGGCGGTCAGGCGGGCCATCTTTTCCTCGAAAGGCACGCCGTCGTCCTCGACAGGCGGGGTGCCGACGTAACGGCCGGGGGTGAGAATGTGCTGGTGTTTACGGATGTCCTCGATGGTTGCGGCCTTACAAAAGCCCGGAATGTCTTCGTACTGTTTGTCACAGTCTTTGTCGCCGCGCCAGGCGTGGTAGGTGTCGGCAATCCGGTGGATGTCGTCTTCTGTGAGTTCGCGGTGAACCCGGTCGATCATGGTGCCGAGCTTCCGGGCGTCGATGAACAGCGTTTCGCCGCGCCGGTCACGGAAACGGCCGTTTTTCTTGTCCCTGGCAATGAACCAGAGGCAGACGGGAATCTGCGTCGAATAAAAGAGCTGACCGGGAAGCGCCACCATGCAGTCCACCAGATCGGCCTCGATGATGTTCTTGCGGATTTCTCCCTCGCCGGACTGGTTGGAGGACATCGACCCATTGGCCAGAACAAAGCCGGCCAGACCGCTCGGGGCCAGATGGTGGATGAAGTGCTGCACCCAGGCGAAGTTGGCGTTGGATGTTGGCGGTGTCCCATACTTCCAGCGCTTGTCGTCCTTGAGCAGGTCGCCGCGCCAATCGCTATCATTGAAGGGCGGATTGGCAAGGACGTAGTCGGACTTGAGGTCAGGATGCAGGTCGCGATGGAAGCTGTCGGCGTGCTCCTTGCCGAGATTGCCGTCGATCTGCCGGATAGCGAGGTTCATCTTTGCCAGCCGCCAGGTAGTGTGGTTAGACTCCTGCCCATAAATGCTGACCTGCGCCCTTGCCTCTCCTCCGTTGCCGTTTCCTGTTGCATGCGCTTTGATGAACTCGACTGACTGAACGAACATGCCGCCGGACCCGCAGCACGGATCGTACACCCGGCCCTTGTAAGGGGAAAGCATTTCAACCAGCAGGCGGACGACACAGCGCGGTGTATAGAACTGGCCGCCTTTCTTACCCTCGGCGCTGGCGAACTGCGACAAGAAGTACTCGTATACCCGGCCGAGGATGTCCTTGCTGCGGTTTTCCTTGTCGCCCAGTCCGATGTCGCCGACAAGGTCGATGAGCTGACCGAGACGCTGCTTGTCGAGGCGCGGGTGTGCGTAGTCCTTGGGCAGCACGCCCTTGAGTGAGGGGTTGTCGCGCTCAATGGCCAACATGGCCTCGTCGACGACCTTGCCGATGGTGGGTTGCTTGGCGTTGGCCTTGAGATGCGACCATCGGGCTTCCTTGGGCACCCAGAAGATATTGACGGCGCGGTACTCGTCCGGGTCCTCCGGATCGGCTCCCTGGTCCTGCTCGGCTACGAGCTTGGCGTGCTGCTCCTCGAAGGCGTCGGAAATATATTTGAGGAAGATCAGGCCGAGCACGACATGCTTATACTCGGCGGCGTCCATGTTGGAGCGGAGCGCGTCGGCGGCCCTCCACAATTCCCGTTCGAAACCGAGATTGGCTCCGGTATTTTTCTTGCTCATATGTTACCCCCGGGTAACTTCAGTTTTCCCTGCCTGGCCATCTTGGCGCAGTAACTGTCGAATTGCGCCCGGGCTAACTTCGAAGGCTTGGACTTTCCGTTTTCCCACCGGTTGACCGTGGCGAAGCTGACTCCAAGCTCACGAGCGAGATCCTCCTGACTAATTCCAAGCTGCCTTCGAACTTCCTTTACCAATTCTGGAAGGTTCTGTTCATCTATCGCCATTAATCTTTCCTTTGCAAGCAGGCAAAATTATCGTCCCTAATTTCGAAAATACATTATAACATTTACCACATCATATGCAAGAGATTTTTCGACAATCCCGATAGCTCACCAGCTCTTTCGGTAGGTAACTCTCAACAAGCACTAAACCGGAGAAATGGCTTCGATAACAAATAGTTTCCGACACTTTCTCTGTCTCTCCGGTAGGTATGGGACAGAGAACGGATAAGCAGGAGGTTATGCCATGGATATCAACAAATTTTTTGAAGGAATCACCAAGGTTGTGAAGCGGTTTGCAAAAGAAATTGCAGAGCAAAAGTTTCAGGAAAAAGAACAAAAAACCGGACGAGGTCCGAAAGTGGGAGCTGAGAAAGCGGAAAAAGGAGACGGAAAAAAGAAGGGAATTAACCCCGATTTCCCAAAAACGGGCTGATCGCGGGGTGAGGTTGCCGAGACAAGGAATGCCGTAACCCCCTGTCACCAAAATAAAAACGAACTACTCGGCATGCCGCGTGCGGCATCCGGACCGGTTCGTCTTGAATTCAATGGTGGAGGCGGCGGGATTCGAACCCGCGTCCGGGAACAGGGACCTGCCGGCTCTACATGCTTAGGCCGGATTGCTCTCGTGCCGTTTCGGCTCCGGTCGGCCTACGCGGCACCAGCTCCCTTAAATTCTCGCCGCTTGCGCCCGGGAGCAAGGCTCCGCGGCCAGCCTTCCGTATGACGCCCGGCCCCCGGTAGGAAGGCGGTTCCCGGGGCGGACGGCCGCCCCTGTTTTCGGGACGGCGTGCCGTTACTTACGCGGCAGTTATTTCTACCCGCGGATTTTTACGAGGGCGCGGATACCCTCGGCATGCAACCGTCAGGCCGCTTCTGAACCCGTCGAGACCTGTCGCCCCCACGTTTTCCTGCAGGTCAATCCTACGAAGTTCCGAAGCTCTCTGTCAACGTTTGCATCTGCCGGGCTTGCAAAATCTTTCGGTATCGGTTATTTAATTGCTTCCGAATCGGATCTCTACAGGCGAAGGAGCCGTAAAATGTCCTGGAAATGTGCTATCTGTGGGAAAAAACCGTCGGTGGGATACAGGGTAAGCCATTCCACAAAGCATACCAAGCACGTGTGGAAGCCCAACCTTCAGCCCGCGAGAATCATGATCAACGGCAAGGTGAAAAAGGTCAGGGTCTGCGCCGGCTGCATCAAGTCCGACAAGGTCACCAAGGTCTGACAACACCGGTTCGCGCCATCAAGCGGGAGGAAACTCCCGCTTTTTCATTTTCCGGATTCCGTCAACCGCGACTGGTTCATCGCCATGGAGGCGTGGTATTCCCTTGCCAGCCTCGTATAACCGAAGCCCATGTTCAGGAAGTTCCATTCGAACTGGATCTCGGGATCCAACTCTTCCAGCACCCACTTCACGTCGATGCCGGCCTTCTTGAAAGCGGTATTCCAGCCGACCCCGTCAAGACGCTCCTCCAGGGCCGCGGCGACCCTGTGATCACCCCGGGCCAGCAGAGCCCTCACGTGAGCCTCCCTCGCGTCACCGAACCAGGTGGTCACCTTCCGCATGGAGTCGAGCCGTTTCTTCATGTGGTCCATCCACATCCTGAGGTCCGTAGGATTGGCCATGGCGGACCACTGGAAAGCGGTCCAGGGTTTCGGAATGAAGGGAGTTACGAATACCTCCAGCAAGCGCCTGGTCCTGGCCCTGACTTCCTTTACGAAGCCGACTATCGAGTCCCTGTCTTCGTCCGTTTCGAAGGGAAGCCCTATCATGAAGTAGATTTTAACCTTCTTCACGTCGGTCCGGTGTTTGTCGACCGTATTCAAAAGTTCCTCGTTGGTGAGTTTCTTGCCGATTATCCTGCGCAGAAAGTCGTTGCCGGTCTCGGGAGAGAGCATGAGCACCTTCTCCCCGGGGTCTCCCCCCGGGCCCGCCACCTGTATGTACTCGTCGTACTTGTTCGAGTACAGCACCACTTTCATGCCTTTCCTCTCCACCGCCTCGATTATTTTCCTGAGATCGACGTGCGACCTGGGAGAGCTGCCCAGCAGAGCCACGACCTTCACACCCTCATCCAGATCGTCGATGACGCTTTCCAATTCCTCTATCTTGCATTCCCTGTAAGGCAGGCTGACATAACCGGGCTGGCAGAACCTGCAGTTGTAGGTGCATCCCCTGGATATCTCCAGCATGACCACCTCGCTGTTCATGCAGTCGGAAGAGCGGATGTAGGAAGACATGCCCATGCCGTCCAGCCCAGCCCATTGGCGCATTATAGAGTTGACCCTGCCGGGGATGTCATGAACGGAAGGAACGTACATGCCGGGAAGGGCGGCCAGCCTGTGGAGAAGTTTCTTCTTGGAGGCGCCCTGGGCGCCCAGGCTCTTTATGGTGTCCAGCACCGGCCCCATGGAAGACTCGGTCTCTCCTATGACGAAAGCATCCATGAAGGCGGCCAGGGGCATCGGGTTCGCGGTTACCGTGACTCCGGTGGCCATCACCAGGGGCCACTTGCTGGCACGCCTGGAGGCGCGAAGCTCGATGCCCGAGAGCTTCATCATCTCCAGTATCCTTACGTAATCATCTTCACTGAACGGGGTGAACAGCAACAGATCGCTGTGTTTTATGGGTTTACCGGTTTCCAGGGTAACCGCCGGGTAACCGTACCTCTTCCTCCAGTGGTATTCGTCCCTGAGAGGATAAAAGGCTCTTTCACAGCACGTCTCGGGCCACGTTGCCATCTGCCTGAAAATATTCTGAAATCTCAGCGACGACATGGCCGGACCGTATTCCATGGGAGAGGCGATGATTATCTCGAACATGCCGTCCCTGGATATTTCGACGTCACAGGTCTCCGCCTCAAGCAGCTTCCGGCGACGCTCGTCGTAATGCTCGGCTGCTGGCTTTCTGCTCATGGGTCATACCTTCCGTTCATGGAACCGCAGGTAATATACCATCTAAAGCTCCGTATCGCTAGAAGATGCCTTCAAGTGAATGTATCACATACTCTTATAGCTTTCTGTTCATGAACGGAGGAAACCTGCGCGAACTTCCCTTTTCGGTCTTCCTGGTTCCGGACATTACGAAAGAAGCGGGTTCGCTGCTCTCCTTGACCGTTTTCTGCATTCCTCCGGTGAATTCTTCCGAGATATCGAAGTTCAGCGCGTCCTGGCCCAATCCGTCCACTTCGCCGAAACCGGTGGCGATGACCGTTACCTTCAGCATGTCTCCCATGCTCTCGACTATGCTGGTGCCGATGGACACATCCGCCTGGGGCCCCACGGCCTTCGTCACTATTTCCACCGCCTCGTGGAATTCCGAGAACTTGAGTTCCGACGAAGCCTGTATGCTTACCAGGAGCGACTTGGCTCCCTCGATGGAAACGTTCTCCAGAAGCGGATCGGAAATCGCCCTGCCGGCAGCCTCCGAGGCCCTGTGCTCGCCGTTGCAGCAACCGGTTCCCATCATCGCGCCGCCGCCGGTGGTTATGACCTTTCTTATGTCCTGGAAGTCGAGGTTCATAAGCCCGGGCGAGGAAATGATGTTCGCTATGCCTTCCACCGCATCCTTCAGAGTCCTGTTTCCCCTATCGAATGCCTGGTAGAGCGTTTCGTCGGTGCCGGCTTCTCTCCTGAGACTGTCGTTGGGAATCACGATGAGGGTGTCCACTTCCTTCCTCAGGGCCGTTATGCCCATTTCGGCCCTGTTCTTCTTCACCGACCCTTCCACTTCAAAAGGCCTGGTGACCACGCCCACCGTTATGGCGTTCAGTTCCCGGGCTATCCTGGCCACCACGGGAGCCGCCCCGGTTCCGGTTCCGCCGCCCATTCCGGCGGTTATGAAAACCATGCTGCAGTCCTGCAGGCTCTCCAGGATATCTTCCTTGCTTTCCTCCGCGGAAACCTCACCCAGTTCGATATTGCCGCCGGCACCCAGGCCACCGGTCAGCTTGGATCCCAGCTGGACCTTCAAGTCGGCCTTACAGCTTTGCAGCGCTTGCAGATCCGTGTTCATCGCTATGTAATCGACGCCCACGATATCGGCTCCCAGCATCCTGTCGATGGCGTTGCACCCGCAACCGCCGATTCCCACCACCACTATCTTGGGTTTACCGTGGTACTCCTCGGCCACATCGACTATCTGCAACCTCGGTCCTTCCTCCTGGGGTGCCATTCTTCCTCCCTCCCCTCTCCGTTACCTGAGTTTCCTGAACAAAGCCCTGATCCCGTCCGTAAACCTCGCCAGCGGATTTTCTCCTACCATTCTCTCCTTCTCCATCTCGTCCCCGGCGGCCATTAGAACCAGCCCCACCGCCACGGCAAACCCCGCGCTCTCCACCAGCGGCGACGAAACGTCCACGCCGGAAGGACGGCCTATTTCCACCGGGAGGCCGATTATCCTCGAGGCCGCTTCCGCAATCCCCCGGAGCCCCGAACCCCCTCCCGTGAGGACCATGCCGGCCGTAACGCTGATCTCTTCGAGACCGGCGTTCTTCAGTTCTCCGCGGACCGCGGACATTATCCCGGCCACGCTCTTGTATACCATCTGGTTAACCGTTTCCAGGGACACGGACACGGCGCCCCTGCCGCCGAACGTGGCCACTTCCACTTCCTCGTTCCGCACCCTGGGAGCCGCCACCAGGTTCACATGCTCCCTTTTAAGCCTCTCCGCCTCGTTCCTCGGGATCCGTAATTGCTGGAGCGCCCTGGTCACGGTCTCGCCCCCCACCGGCACCACGGACAGGTGAGCCAGGGCACCGGAAAAGTAAACGGCGATGTCGGTGGTTCCGCACCCTATATCCAGCAGAACCACTCCCATCTCGCGTTCGTCGACGGTGAGCACCGACCGGGACGCCGCGGAAGCGGCGGGATACAGGGCGGTGACACGCATGCCGGCGTCATGCACCGCCTGTTGTATGTTCAGTACCGCCGTCCGGTCGGCGGTAACCATGTATATGTCGGCAGTGAGGCGGTCAGCCCGCAGTCCCAGCGGAGGGTTACGCAAAATATCCGAATCGTCTACGGTATAGCCGCACCTCTCCGTTCTTATCACCATGGATTCCCTGGGAAGATTAACCATCTCCGCGGTCTCGATGGCTGCCTCGATGTCCTCCCTGGTCACCTTACCGGCCATGTAGTCGTTTTCCCGCCGGACATTCACGGTTCCCCTGCCGGGAAAACCGCGAACGTGGCAACCGCTTACCGATACCACCGCCTCGGTGACCTTCCATGACGAAAGCGATTCAGCTTCCTCCACAGCCCGGGAAACCGCCTGAGAAGCTCCCTGCAGGTCGACTATCACGCCTTCCCTCACGCTTCCGCCGGTGGGAGCCCTGCCGGCACCCGTAACTCTCATCAACCCGTCTTCCGTCACCTCGGCTATCACGCAGGTCACGTTCTCGCTGCCCACGTCTATACCGGCGAACACTTCGGGTATCACCGTTCACCTCCGGCGGCGCGGGAAACCGGGTCGGCCCGCAATATCGCCTGACCCGAGAACCTCATATCCACTTCGTACCTCTCCGGCCCCATCGACATGGACGACGACAGGAGGGTGTAATCCTTCCACCTTCCCAGCAATCTTTCCTTCCCCAGGAGAACCCTGTCCCCGTTCTTCAGCACCACGGTGAGCCCGGTTCCCGTGAAAACGAAGTTCATGCCCGCCTTTCCGGCGGCGACCGAATCGAACCAGGCGGAAAGCTGTCCGAAAATTCCGGGCTCCACGGGAATCATCGCTTTCAGGACCGGCAGGCTGTCGGACATGAACCTGTCTCCGGGCAGTTCCTCCCCCGACCTGGATATCACCGTGATCTTCCCGTCCAGGTCCACGGCGAACGAGGGTTTCGATATCACCAGTTCCAGGACCAGGGTGTCGAACGGCTCCCTCCGGACCCGGGCGGAATCTATGCCCTGCAGCATGACCAGCGCGTCTCGCAGGCTGTCCGTGTCCACCCGCCAGATCGATACGCCGAACAGCGGACGCACGGCTTCGCATACGGCGGCGGAATCCGCTTTCCTTATGCCCCTCACGCGGACTGCCTCCAGGTCGAAGGCTCCTCCCCTCTCCATCCATCTGTACGCCATGGAGATGGCGAAAGCGCAAAGTCCGGAGAACAACAGGAACCAGAATACGTTCTTCCCCCCTTCCCTCACACTTTCTCCAATTCCGCTATTTCACGGGCCAGGGAATCCACGCTGCCGGCCCCCATGAAAACCACTATCCCGGCCTTCCTGGCGGAAAGCTCCTCGAATAGTATGCCGGGATCTACGGCGGCGCAGTCTCCCCCCGCTTTCGTACATGCATCGCATACCAGCCCGGCGGTCACTCCCGGAATGGGTTTTTCCCTGGCCGGATACACCGGCAGAACCAGGGACCAGTCCGCATCGGCGAGCACCCGTCCCATTTCGCTCCCGTGCATGGCCGTTCTGCTGAACAGGTGAGGCTGGAAAACAATACCCACCGGGCCTTCCGCCAATCCAGCGGCCGCGTCCAGGGCCGCCTTCATCTCGTCGGGATGGTGGGCATAATCCGACACGATGGTCATGCCGTGAAAGTCGCCTATTCTTTCCATGCGCCTTTCCACGCCGGGAAAGGATTCCAGGGCCCCCACGGCGTCGCGGGTCGATATGCCCACGGCGGCGGCGAGTGCAACGGCGGTTTCCGCGTTCACGAGGTTGTGCTCCCCGGGAACGGGTATTCTCCCCCTTACACCGTCCAGTTCGAACCGCATTCCCCAGCCGTCCCGATCCAGGAGTTTGCAATGGTAATCCCCCCTGGGACCGGTGGTTACAACTCTTCTGCCTATCCTTCCGGCCCAGTGAGCCAGCTCGGCGTGCTCCCGGGGAACTATCACAGTGCCGCCGGGAACGGTCATCTCCAGGAATATCCCGAAAGCCATGGAAAGGGCTTCCGGCGTTCCGTAGCATTCGAGGTGATCCAGGGCGAAGGTGGTCACCGCGGCGGCGGACGGCCTCAACCTGAGAAAGGCCCTGTCGTACTCGTCGGCCTCCACCACCGTTATGGAGGAACCGGACCTGAAATTGCCCTTCCAGGGTCTCACCTTTCCGCCAAGCATCACGGTGGGATCCAAGCCGTTACCTTCCAGAATCCACCCGGTCATGGCCGTAGTTGTGGTTTTGCCGTGAGCTCCCGCGACCGCCAGGAGATGGGTTCCGTCGGTCAATTCCGCCAGGGCTTCGCTTCTCCTGAGCACGGTAAGACCCAAATCCCTGGCCCTGCGGAGTTCCGGGTGATTCTCGGGCACCGCGGCACTGAAGACCACTTTCTGACACCCCTCCACGTGGGACGGATCATGTCCGGGGTGAACGGTCACCACCGCCGACTGCAGTTCGTCCATGCCGCCGGTGAGATCGGCGTCGCAGCCGTCCACCACGTAGCCCTTCGCCCAATACCACATTGCCAGCGCTCTCATCCCGCTGCCGCATATACCTACCAGGTGAACCTTCTCAGCCACTGCACTCCACCTCCGAAGCCATCCGGCCCAGGGTTTTCGCGATGGACACCGCCGGATTTTCGGGCATGAATTCCGCGAGCGCTTCCCGCATCCTCCGGATCCTGACGCCGTCTTCCAGCAATTCCATGACAACGTTCCACAGGTCCCCGGGGGTAAGACCGTCCTGGCGGAAGACCAGGGCGCCTCCGCATTCCTGCACTTCCCCGGCATTCCGGGCCTGGTGATCGCCCGCGGCGTACGGGTACGGAATGAAAATCGCGGGAACCCGGAACCAGGCCAGTTCCGCCACGGTCATCGCTCCGGAGCGCGCCACCGCCAGGTCCGCGGCGGAATACAACAGGGACGGATCGTCGACGAAATCGAATACCCTGACGGACTTCCTGCCCGCCGTTCCATCCTTCACCCTCGCGTAGTCCGCTACACCGCTCTGTATCACGATGTTCACTTCATCCATTCCGCCGGGATACCCGAGGGCCAGGTCGTTCACCGCGACCGCCCCCTGGCTGCCTCCCATGAAAAGCACCGTGGGACGGCCGGAAGAGAGACCTAGCCGTTCCAGGGCATCGCCCCTGTCATGCCTCTCCAGGGAGGGCCTGACGGGATTACCCGTGTAAACCGCCCCCCTTCCCAGCATCGCGGCGGCACCGCGGAAACCCGTCATGGTAACGTCCGCGAACCGGGACATCACCCTGTTGGCTCTGCCAGGAACGCTATTGGACTCGTGCACCGCGGAAGGAACCCCATGTCTCCGGGCGGCCAGCACGGGAAAAAAGGACGGATAACCCCCGGTGGCGAAAAGAACGTTCGGCGCCAATTCGTCCAGGAGAGCGGATGCATCACGGTACGCCGCCAACGCCCTGAACGGAAAGGAGACCAGGTCGGAAAAACCGCGGTCCACTCTCGGAGGATCCAGGATCCGCACGTTATCGCGATTTCCGTACATCCTGGCGTCCACCGGCCTCGGGGTGGCCACGAACGTGATCCCGGCATCCCGATAAAGCCCCTCGAAGGCCTCGGCCACCGCTATGGCCGGGCTGATATGCCCGCCGGTTCCTCCGCCGACCACGACCAGCTTCATCGTCCCACGCTTTCCCGGGCCACCCGGGCCACCATTCCCAGGCTCCCCAGGGTAACCAGCATGTTGGTGCCGCCCCACGAAACCAGGGGAAGGGGCATGCCCGTGGAAGGCAGCATCCTGGTTACGACTCCCACGTGCATGAACATTCCCAGGGCCATGGACGCGGTAAGCCCGCCCGCCAGGAGAAAGCCGAAAAGATGGTCGGCCCCGTCCGCGATCAACCAGCCGCAGAATATCATGATCCCCAACAGGATCAACAGGAACGAGACCCCCATGAGCCCGGTTTCCTCGCCCACGACGGCCAGGATGTAATCCGAAAAGGCCTCGGGCAGGAACCCCCTCTGCTGCCTGCCCCTTCCTATACCCCTTCCCATCAGGCCTCCGCTGCCCAGAGCTATGCAGGCCTGTTCCGGCTGGTAGTTCGAGGTTTCCGTCTCCTCACCAGGGGAAAACCAGCTGATCACTCTCTGCCTCCTGTAGCCGGAAGAGAAGACCACTACCGTAGCCAGGGCCAGGAGCACGAGCAGGAGAACCGCCATGTCCTTCAGCCTGGCCTCCGCGAGGTACAGCATCACCACCATGACAAGCATCATGTACATCCCGCCCGCGAAATCGGGCTGAGCGGCGGTGAGCGCGGCCGGCAGCACGGCCAGCACGGCCAGCACGGTCACCCCCGGACCGGTCCTGGCACGCACAGTACCTCCGGACACCAGGGCCGCCGCGAGCAACACGTAGGATATCCTGGCCAACTCCGACGGCATCACCCTGAGCCCCCCCGGAAGCACGAGCCACCGCGCCGATCCCTTTATCTCCGGAACCCACCTGGAACCCTTCAGCGCAATGAGCGCGGCCAGCATCATCACGGAAACAACGTAGAGGAATGGGGCCAGTCGTTTAAGAGTCTCCTGGGGCAGCACATAAACCACAATCGCCAGTATCATCCCCAGGGCCATCTTGACCAGGTGCTGAACCAGGTACCTGGTACTGGAGCCCGAGGCGCTCTCCAGCACCGACTGGTAGGAACTGGCGGTGAACACCGCGAGAGCGCCGAGCAACAGGACCAGGGCCGTGACCACAACCATGACGTTCCGCACCGTCAACAACCTGGGGTACCTCATTTCAGCGCCTCCACCAGGCGGACGAAATGTTCGCCCCTTTCTTCGAAGTTTCCATACTGGTCGAAACTCGCGCACCCGGGGGAAAGCAACACCACGTCACCCGGCCGGGAGAGCCGCCTCGCCCTGGACACCGCCCCTTCCATGTCCTTCTCCACCCAGGTATCCGCAGCCCCTTTCCACGCATCGGCCAGCATGCCCGCCGCGTCACCCACAAGAACCAGGGCCTTCACCTTCTTCCGCACGAGGGGTTCCAGGAGGCCATAGTCCGCTTCCTTCGCAAGCCCTCCGGCTATCAGTATCAAAGGCTCCGTGAAACTTTCCAGCGCGACCTTCAAAGAATCCGGATTGGTGGACTTGGAATCGTTCACCCAGGATACGCCTTCGAACACCCTCACCCTCCGAATCCTGTGGGGCACCCCGGAAAACGTGGAAAGCCCCCGCACCATGGATTCGGGTTCCAGTCCCGCGGCGCCGGCGAGGGCCGTTACGGCCAGGGCGTTGGCGAGGTTGTGCCTTCCCGGCAGCGGGACCTCTCCGGTTTTCATCACCGGGGTCACGGTTCCGTTACACTTGAACAGGATATCTTCGCCTTCGAGGAATACGCCGCAGTCCACCGGTTTCTCCAGGGAGAAGAACCACTCGAGGCCCGAGGTCCTGTCCCGGAGGGGAATCGAACCGGGATCGTCCATGTTCAACACCAGCACGTCGTCTCCGTTCTGGTTCATGAAGATCCTCGCCTTGGCTTCCAGGTACCCTTCCATCCCGCCGTGCCTGGACAGGTGATCCGGGGTCACGTTGAGAATCGCGGCCGCCGCGGGACGGAATCTTTCTATGGTCTGAAGCTGGTAGCTGCTTACCTCCAGCACCATCCAGGATGCATCGGGCCTCTCGAGCACCGCCCTGCTGTACGGGTATCCCATGTTTCCGGCGGCCACGGCGTCCATCCCGGCCTCCGCCATCAGGTAAGCCAGCCATTCCGTGGTGGTGGTCTTGCCGTTGGAACCGGTGACGGCCAGTACCGGCACGCCGGAATTTCTGAACGCCAGTTCCACTTCTCCTATCACCGGGATGCCGGCTGTCTCCGCTGCGACAGGAACGGGAGACGACGGATCCACCCCCGGGCTCACCACGAGCCCGTCCAGGCCGGTAACGACTTCCAGGATTCTTTCGTCCCCGGTCACGAACTCTCCGCAATGTTCGCAGCCGTCCACGGAATCCCCGGAATCCAGGCCCACCACCTCGAATCCCCTGTCCCGCAGAAGTGCGGCGGCGGCCCTGCCGCTCCTGCCGAGGCCCAACACGCCTATTCTTTTTCCGCCGTCGGTCCAGTATCCCACACTTTCACCTTATCTTCAGTGTCGTCAGCCCCAGAAGGCCCAGGATCATGGCCACTATCCAGAAACGAACCACGATTTTGCTCTCGCTCCATCCCATAAGCTCGAAGTGGTGGTGAAGGGGAGCCATCCTGAACACCCTCCTGCCGGTCTTTTTGAACCAGGCCACCTGTATCACGACGCTAAGTACCTCCGCCACGAAGACGCCTCCCACCAGGAACAGCAGAAGCTCGTTCCTGGTGACCACCGCCATCGCCCCTATGGCTCCTCCCAGGGCGAGAGACCCCGTATCCCCCATGAAAACCGTGGCCGGAGGAGCGTTGAACCACAGGAAACCCAGGCAGGCGCCGACCATGGCCCCCGCGAATACCAGCACCTCTCCCACTCCCGGAAGGTAGGAGAACTGCAGGTACCTGGCGAAATTCACGTTTCCGAGCAGGTAGGCCATTACGGCGAAGGTGAGTATCGAGATTATGCTGACACCGGTGGCCAGCCCGTCCAGCCCGTCCGTAAGGTTGACGGCGTTGGATGTTCCGGCCAGGACCAGGGCCACGAACATGATGTAAAAGAGGCCCAGGTCCACTCTCACTTCCTTGAAAAAAGGAATGGTGGTCTCTGTGGACCTTATGTCTATCTCGCCGGGATCGGCCAGGTCGACGGTCCTTACCGACGGCCACACGCCGGGGCGGGGAGCCTCGTCGCCGTTTACGGGAGTGAAGCAGAGCCACGCACCCATGGCTATTCCCAGGAGGAACTGTCCGGCGAGCTTGTATCTTCCCACCAATCCCTTGGAACAACGTTTCACTACCTTCAGGTAATCGTCCAAAAGGCCTATCAGGCCCATCCATATCGTCGACAGGAAAACCACCATCAGGAGACGGTTGCTCAGGCGTCCCCATATCAGAACCGGCAAAAGCACCGACATCAGTATCAGCAGGCCGCCCATGGTGGGGGTGCCTTCCTTGGAAAGGTGACTGTCGGGACCGTCCTTCCGCACCGTCTGGCCCAGTTGATGTTTCTCCAGGAACCGGATCACCAAGGGGCCCGCGGCGAAGGCTATGAGCATCGCGGTAAAGGTCGCTCCGGCGGCTCTGAACGTTATGTAACCGAAGAGGTTGAAAATCGAAACCGTTTCCCGCAGCGGGTAAAGGAGCCAGTACAACATCATTCGACCCTTTCGAGTGAACGGACCAGCCTGTCCAGGCCCATGGAACGGGAACCCTTCACCAGGACGGCGGTACCGGGCCCGGCCCTTCTCCCGAGTATTTCCAGGGCTTCCTTCCAGTCTCCGGCGGTGAACACTTCCGAATTTTTCACGGCATCGGCCACCGAACCGTATATCCCGCCCACGAGAACCAGGAATTCCAGCCCCATGGAATCGGCCTTCTCCAGCACTTCACCGTGATACGCTGGCGCATCTTCCCCCAGTTCCAGCATGTCACCCAGCACAGCGGCCTTCTTCCCGGCCACACTTCCCAGCACTTCGAGGCAAGCCATGGTGGAGTCGGGGTTGGCGTTATAACTTTCGTCAAGTATCAGCAGCCCTCCCGCCTTCACCACCCTGCCCCTGCCGGGCTCGGGCGGAACGGACTCCACGGCCGAAGCCGCTTCCGCCGGCGCGATACCCTGGAGCACCGCCATGGTCACCGCCGCAAGGGCGTTCCGCATGTTGTGTCTTCCGCGAAGCCGCGGATGAATTTCCACGCCCCACGGGTGCAGCAGGCACCTTCCTTCATCCAGTATTTCCAGCCAGGCGTCCCCGCCGTCACCGAAAGTTTTCACCGTCAGGCCCCGTCTACGGGCCGCCTCCAACAGGATGGGCCGTCCCGCCGGAATCACGCACCGTCCCCCGGCCCTGGTGACCTCCAGCAACTCGGCCTTGGCCCGGGCGATGTCCTCGACGGATTCGAAAAATTCCATGTGGGCGCGACCGATGCCGGTCACCATGCTGTCCGTGGGATCGGCCACGCTTCCCAGTTCCAGTAATTCCCCCGCATGGTTCATGCCCAATTCCAGCACCATGAAGTCGGGAGGGGGATCCGGCGCATTAAGGATCACCAGGGGCATCCCCAGGTCGTTGTTGAAATTACCCGTGGTCTCGTACACCGTGCCGGACGTTCCGAGCGCGGCGGCCAGTAAACGCCTGGTGGTCGTTTTGCCGTTGGAACCGGTAACGGCCACGACCCTGCCCGGGATAGCGGACCTTCTCCATCGCGCCGCGGCGGACAGCGCCTTCTTCACATCGGCCACCACCACCACGTCCCGTCGGAGCCCGCCCTTCTCGACCACGGCCATTCCGTTCTTGCGCAGCACCCGGTCGACGAAATCGTGTCCGTCCGCCCTGCTTCCCCGCAGGGCGAAAAACAGGTCTCCCGCCTCCGCCTTCCTGGAATCGATCACGCACTTCCCCACCGGTCGCCGGGCACTCCCGGGAAGGACCGCTCCCCCCGCAGCCGCGGCCACATCTCCCAGCATCATCGTCCCACCACTCTCCCGAGGGCGGCGAGCGCTTCTTCCCTGTCGTCAAAATGAATTTTCCCCGTACCCAGTATCTGGTAGTCTTCGTGACCTTTTCCGGCAATCACCACCACGTCGCCGGTGCGGGCGGTCTCCACCGCCTTCGTTATCGCCGCCCTCCTGTCGGGCTCCACAACGAGTTCGGCCTTCGCATCCCCGCCCATTCCCTCCAGGATGTCCGCTATTATCGCATCCGGGTCCTCGGTCCTGGGGTTGTCGGCGGTTACTATCACGACGTCGGCTATGGAGGAGGCTATGCCTCCCATCAGGGGTCTCTTGGTCGAATCCCTGTCGCCTCCGGCTCCAAAGACCGCTATGACCCTTCCCCCGGTGAGTTCCTTCGCCTGGAGCAGGACCCGTTCCAGGGCGTCCGGGGTGTGTGCGTAATCCACAACCACCAGGAAATCCTGCCCGGCGTCAACCGGCTGGAACCTGCCGGGAACTCCCTTGAAATTCTCCAGGGCCGCCGCGGCTTCGGACGGTTCGATTCCCAGCGACGCGGCGGCTGCCACCGCTCCGGCGGCATTGTAAATGTTGAAACGCCCGGGAACCTTCATCCTTACCGGTACGGTCCCCCCCGGATAATCCAGGCCGAATGAAACGCCGTCCATAGAAGTACGCACGTCGCGTATGCGGTACGAGTCTTCCCCGGAAATCCCGAAGGTCACAGCCCCGGGAACTTCCGGGATGTTCCCGGCATAGGTGCCCACCACGGGAGTGCCTCCCGGTTTCAGGAGGTCGAAAATGTGCATCTTCCACCGGAGGTACTCTTCCATGTCATGGTGGTAATCCAGGTGATCCCGGGTGATGTTCGTAAAGACCGCCGCGTCGAACCTGATCTCTTCCACCCTGTATTGCGAAAGAGCGTGGCTAGATACCTCCATAACGCAATGAGTATCGCCGGCATCCGCCATCCGCATCATGAGCCTGGCGGTTTCGGGGGCTCCCGGAGTAGTCAGGGACGCCCTCTCCTCCCTGCCTCCCACGATGCAGCCCACGGTCCCCATCACGCCGGTCTTCATCCCCGAGCTTTCCAGTATCCATGCCAACATCCTGGCCGTGGACGTCTTGCCGTTTGTGCCGGTGACGCCCACGGTCACCAGCCTTTTCCACGGGTACCCGTAAATCCTTGCGGCGAGAATCGCCAGCAACCTGCGGCCGTCACCTCCGGGGTTCGGCAGTACCCGGGGTCCCGCCATGGACGGGTCGTCCGTAACCGCCGCCTCGGCCCCCCTCTCCAGGGCGTCGGCTATGAATGCGTTCCCGTCGGCTGACGAACCCTTGACGGCTACGAAGAGTACGCCCGGACCGGCCTTTCTCGAATCTTCCGTCACGTCCCGGACTTCCACCGGGGCGAGTTTTCCGGGATCCACCCCCGTGGAGGCCAGTAGTTCACCCAGTTTCATTCCGTCACCGCCGCAATCATCCGGGTTCCCTCTCCGACCGGGGAAAGAGCCAGTTCCGGCTCCGTGGAAATGATGCGGGAGGCCATCCTGGCGAAGGTCGGCGCAGCGGAAGCGCTCCCCCAGCGGTAGACGTAATCGGGACCGTCTATGATCACCGCGAGAACGAAATTGGGATCCTCGGCGGGCACCAGTCCCACGAAAGCGCTGAGATACCCGGTGTCACCGTTGAGCCTTTCCGCCGTACCGGTCTTTCCTCCCACCGAAACACCGGCCAGGGCCGCCGTGGTTCCGGTACCCTCCTCCACCACGGCCCTGAGCGTTCTCCGCACAACCTCAGCGGTTCGCGTTGAAAACGGAGTCGACCTGACCACGGACTTCTCCGCGATCCAGCGGTCACTTTCCAGCCTGGCATGAAGAAGCCTGGGATAGTACAGGATCCCCCCGTTTGCTATGGTGGTGTACGCCATGGCCAACTGTAACGGCGTGACTACCACTTCCTGGCCTATGGCAAGCTGTGCCAGGGAAACGCCGGACCAACCCGCGCTTCCCGGTTCGGGAAGTATGCCCCTGGATTCGTCGGGATATTCCACCATGCTTTTAAGCCCGAATCCCAATCTCCGACAGTAATCCACCAGGGTGGTGTCTCCCAGTATTTCGGCCATCATGACGGTGCCGACGTTGCTGGAATTTATCATGACCTCGTCCCTGCCCAGCACTCCCAGCCTGTGGGAGTCGGAAATCAGTTCCCCGGCCACCTCTATGAAACCTTTACTGCAGTCGAACATCTCGTCGGGCGCGATCAGGCCTTCCTCGATGCACGCGGCGTACGTTACCACCTTGAACGTGGAACCCGGTTCATGATACCCCTGGAAACAGTGATTCATGGCCAGCGAGCTGTTTTCGGCCCGCACCGGAACACTGCCCGCCGCCAGTATCTCACCGGTACGGGGATCCACCAGCACCGCGGCGGCCCAAGCACCCCCGTACTCCTCCAGGGCCTTCTCCAGTTCCTCCACCAGGATGCACTGGAACCTGGCGTCTATCGTGAGCATGATGTCCGTGCCGTCGACAGCGTACACGTTATCGGCATCCGGGTCTATCATTATGCACTTTCCGGATCCGCTTCTTCCCATGTAAAGATTGCCGTCCTCGCCACTGAGTTCGTCGTCGAACCACCTTTCCACGCCCTCGGAACTCTCACCGTTGTAACGACCGATTATCCCGGCGGCCAGGTCGCCCATGGGGTACGTCCTGACCTGGCGGAGAACCATGCTCACTCCCGGCGGCAGTCCCCGCCCCGCGAGTTCCATGGCGGTATCGAAAGCAACGGCGCCCGCAAGTATCATGTTCCCGCCGCAACGGTCGCCCGGCTCGACCACGGCCAGATCTCCCAACCCGGCGACGAAACTGTCAACGGCGGCTTCCCCTCCCTTGGGAACCTGGGGCCAGAAAACCTGGAACGCGGCCACGGTGCGGTTCCCGGCCATGAGGTAGCCGTTCCTGTCCAATATCCTGCCCCTCCTGGCCTCCACCCTTACCCGGGTGGTGTGCTGGTGGCTTGCCATCCTGGCGTATTCCCTGTGATGCAACAGCTGTATGTCCACAAGCCTGGCGATGCACGCGAGAAAACCCACAAGGGCCACCGCCATCATGAGCTTCAGCCTGGCGGAACGCCTCTCCGGCGATATTTCACTGCTCCAGGCAGACAACGGCATCACCCCCGTTCCCGGGGACGGACCCCGGATCGAAAACGGATACCATGTCCAGGGGGACGGGCCCCATTCCCAGGCTTTCGCCTACCTCCTGAAGCCTCGCGGGGTTAAGAAGCATGGCCCTCTCCACAAGCAACTCGTCACGTCTGCGCTCGAGGCCCCGGCATTCCTCGACCAGGTCCCTGTAACGAATCGCGAGACTGAGCCTCCAGTTGTATATCACCGTTTCCAGGACCAGGAGAAGGAGAAATCCGCCGGCCACCACCAGTATGGTCCTCTTCATCCCCGCCTTCACAGTCTTATTCCCATCCTAAGCCTCGCGGACCTGGCCCTCGGGTTCGAAAGCGTCTCCTCCCGCCGGGGAACGAGCCATTTCGGAGAATATTCACGGAAAGACGGATCGTCCCTGAAAAGCAGTTTAATCTTTCTGTCCTCCACTGAATGAAACGTCAGGAAGGCCAGCCCGGCGCCGGACCCTGTCCATCGGTGAAGATTTTCCAGGAGACGGTCGAGTTCGTCCATCTCCCCGTTGACGGCTATTCGCACCGCCTGGAACACCCGTGAGAGAACCTTGACCCTTCTTCCACCCACCGCCGCAACCACGGCGCGAACGAGATCGGCGGTGGTTTCAAGTGGCCTGGAGCGCACTATGAACGCGGCTATCCGCCTGCTGCGGCGTTCCTGCCCGTAACGGAATATCAAGTCGGCCAGTTCCTTTTCCGGCAAGCGGTTGAGAAGGTCCGCGGCGGTAACGCCACCGGTGGTGTCGAACCTCATGTCCAGGGGCCCTTCCATCGAGTGGGCGAAACCCCTTTCCGGAGAATCCAGTTGCGCCGATGACAGGCCGAGGTCGAATAGGGCGGCGGCAGCCGGACCAAGCTCCAGTTCCTCGATGATCTCCGGAATCCGGGAATAGCTCGCCCGCCTAACCGTCACCCTGTCAATCTTCCCGAACCTTTCGGCCAGGACCGCCGCCGCCTCCGGATCGCGATCCACCGCCAGGAACCGTGCGTCGGGCATCTTATCCAGCAGCGCGGACAAGTGTCCGCCCATTCCCGCGGTGCCATCCACCACCAGTCCGTCGCGCCCTTCACCGGCAATGAACGAAACCACCTCATCGATCATGACCGGTGAATGCCGTCCGCCCCGGACATCTCCCGTATCGTGCGAGCCGCCCCCGGTCCCGTCGGTAAACATCCCAACAAGGCCTCCCGCCGAGGATAACATCTCCATGGTCAGTAAATGTCTATCTCGATGCCCTCGATGGCATCTTCCAGGGAGGATACCCGCTCCTGGCTTCTTTCGCGGTATCTTTCCTCCGACCATATCTCGATGGAATCGAGCATCCCGAGAAAGACTACCTCGTGTTCCAGGCCCGCGATCTCCACCAGGTCCGCGGGTATGGAAACCCTTCCCTGGGCGTCGATATTCACCTGCCTGATGTACTGGGAGAACTCCCTGACGATGTTCCTGTTCTTCCTGCTGTTGCGTGAGAGCGAGGCCAGGGCGTTCCTGACTTTCTCCCATTTCTCGGGAGGGTAGAGTATGAGACACCCTTCCATACCCTTTCCAAGGTACAGTCCCTCTCTGGGAAGCTGGCGCCGGAACTGGGCCGGAACACTGACTCTGCCCTTCTCGTCCAAGGTATGGACGTGCCTGCCGGTATACTCGTTCATATAGCTACCCTCTCTCGCCCAATTCTATCCCATTATTTACCACCGTCAACCCACTTTATGGGATTTCATACCACATGAAAATCGGCGAAAGAGGTCTTCTGTTTGTATGTCGTTGACTTACAACATTATGATGGCACGCGATCGGAGCAGAACGGTGATGTGTATTCCCGGTGTGAAGCAACTGGAACGAAATCGGTGTACCCTATTCGGGTCGGAAGGTCCCCCGGCCCATCCTCCGTTCTCCGTGGCGGATCAGGACCTCGGCCTTCTTTTCCTTCCCTTCCCCGTTCCGTCGGAAAGCAAGCGGCAACCGTACGAAATGCGGGGAACGGACGAACCGGGGAGCATCGCGATATTATGACGACCGGACGTATGTCAGGCCTTTACCACTTTTTCCGATCCCCTGGATATGCCCGCGCAGGCGTTCCTGGTATCCACCACCAGGGATGAGTTGTCCACTATCCACTGGTAATCGTAACAGGAGTGATTCGTAATAATCACCACGCAGTCGTAACCGGCCAGGGATTTCTCGGTGAGTTCCACCGAGACGGGCCTCCTGTGAGTCTGCCTGGTATGGCCTATCTCGCCTACGTAGGGATCGTTGTAGTCAACTTCGGCCCCGAGTTCCAGAAGACCGTCCATGACCTTCAGGGAGGGAGTCTCCCTGATGTCGTCTATGTCCGGCTTATACGCCATGCCAAGTATCAATATCTTGCTGCCCTTCACACTCCTGAACCGCTCGTTGAGCGCCCTGGTCACCATGTTCACAACGAACCCGGGCATGGCCGTGTTTATCTCGCCCGCAAGTTCGATGAACCTGGTGGGCATCTCGAACTGGTGAGCTTTCCAGGTAAGATAGAACGGGTCTATGGGAATGCAGTGCCCTCCCAGCCCGGGCCCCGGGTAAAACGGGGTATAGCCGAACGGCTTGGTGGATGCGGCTTCTATGATTTCCCAGATATCGACGCCCATCCGGGTGGACAGCATCTTCAACTCGTTCACCAGGGCTATGTTGACCGCCCTGAAAGTGTTTTCGGTTATCTTGGCCATTTCGGCCACTTCCGGCGAACTCACCGGAACAACGCGGTCCACGGCGTGAGAGTATATGGATTCGGCCAGTTCCAGACCCCGGGGAGTAAGGGCTCCGACCAGCTTGGGAATCGTCCGCGTGGTGAATTTCTTGTTGCCGGGATCCTCCCTCTCCGGGGAGAAGGCCACGTGGAAGTCGCTGCCCGCGGTCAACCCGCTCTCCTCCAGAATGGGAACCAGGCATTCCCTGGTAGTTCCGGGGTAGGTCGTCGATTCCAGCACCACAAGCTGACCCTTCCTCAGGTACTTAGCCACTTCCCGGCCGGTATCGATCACGTAACTCAAGTCCGGCTCCCTGGATTTGCCCAGGGGAGTGGGTACGCAGATTATGACGGCATCAGCCTCGCTCATGAGCGAAAAATCGGTGGTGGCGACGAACCTGCCGGTTTCCACCGCTTCCGAAATCCGCCGTGACGGTATGTGCTTGAGGTAACTCTCACCCTTTGCAATGAACTCCGATTTCCCGGGATCCACGTCTATCCCGGTGACGGCGCATCCGCCTTCCACGAACTCCAGGGCCAGGGGGAGCCCCACGTATCCGAGACCTATAATCGCGACGCCCGGAAGTTCCCGGTTCCCGGACTTCTTATCCTCAATCATGCGTTTCTTCCGATACCGTAGTAGGTGAACCCGAGATTCTTCAGCTTGGTTTTGTTGAACAGGTTCCTGCCGTCGAAGATGACCGGCTGCTTCATCAGTTTCGCCATCCTTGCGAAGTCAGGTTCCCTGAACTCCATCCACTCCGTCACCAGCACCAGGGCGTCGGCCCCTTCCAGCGCCTGGTACGCCGACCCGGCATACGTTATCCTGTCACCCAGTACCAGGGCCGCGTTCTCCATGGCCTGGGGATCGTAGGCCGTGACCGATGCTCCCGCTTCCAGCAGGCCATCCACCACTTTCAGGGCCGGAGCTTCCCTTACGTCATCGGTACTGGGTTTGAACGACAGCCCCCAAACGGCGACCCTAAGGCCGGAGAGATCGTCCCCGAAATGATTTTTAATCTTCTTTACCAGGATTTTCTTCTGGGCCGTGTTCACCTCGGTGACAGCCCTGAGTATCTTGAGGTCGATCCCGTGCTCCGCCGCCGTTCTGAGCAGGGCCCTGATGTCCTTGGGGAAACACGAACCCCCGAAACCCGCCCCGGGAAACAGGAAACTCGGCCCTATCCTGCTGTCGGAACCGATACCTATCCTGACGTCCTGAACATCGGCTTCCACCACATCACACATGTTGGCTACTTCGTTCATAAACGATATCCTGGTGGCCAGCAAGCTGTTGGCTACGTACTTGGTCATTTCGGCGCTTCGGTTGCTCATGACCAGGATGGGATTGTTGGTGCGAACGAACGGCGCGTAGAGTTCCTTCATGGTTTCGGCCACTTCCGGGGAATCCGTTCCTATGACGACCCTGTCCGGCTTCATGAAATCATCTATGGCCGATCCCTCTTTGAGGAATTCGGGGTTGCTCACCACGTGTACCGGGTGATCGGTACCCTCCATTATGCGTTCCCGGACCAGTTCCGCGGTACCCACCGGCACCGTGCTCTTGTTCACCACTATCCTGGAACCGTCCATGTACCTGGCTATATCGGACGCAACGGCCAGCACGTGCTTCAGATCGGCGGAACCGTCCTCGTCGGGAGGTGTTCCCACCGCGATGAATATGATGCCCGATTTCTTGACCGCCCCGGCTATATCGGTGGTGAATACCAATCTTCCTTCCGTGGTATTCCGCTTTATCATGGGTTCCAAACCGGGCTCGTATATGGGAATCACTCCGTTCCTGAGGTTTTCTATCTTCTTACTGTCCTTGTCAACGCAGATGACGTCGTTACCCATTTCGGAAAGACAAGTCGCGGCCACCAGACCTACGTAACCGCTTCCAACCACGGCAATGTGCATGTTTCCTCCACTGCGAATGACTACGGTTGTCGAAACGAGCTTATAGAATAAAAGACGGGGTGATTGCTGTAAACAGCTACCCTTTCTTCCCGTATCTCTTGTTACCTCTCCTCACCGTCCATCCCAGGGCATCGAAAAGCTCCGCCCAGCGAAGAGCTTCCTTCCTGGAGCCTCCCAGAAAATCCCTGAGTTGAGCCAGTGCGAATCCGTCGTCGCCGAATTCCTTCCGAACCTCTTCCATAAGCCTTTCGGCGTACCCGGAAGTAACCACGAGGCCGTCCGCCATCTCCAGCAGCAACCCCCTTTCCACGAGGGCCCTCGCAAGGTTTTCGTCTTCCAGTTCCACCGCGGGGAAGCCGTCGCGTCCCATGGACTCAACGGTGGAAAGCATCTTATTCACCCTGTCCCCGTACTCAGTCGGAATACCCGCAGGATGCCCGGCGGAGGCCAGCCAGTCGCCCCTTCTCTCCACCTTTCCGGTTTCCAGCAGTTCGTCAAGCATGTACCTGACCAGCCACTGGGGATACCCGTTCAGTATCCTGGCAGGCTCGGAGAGAGGAATCCCCGGACTCAACGGGTTTTTCGAATGGTGATGCGAAAGACTGTCGAGAAAAGCCTCCCGCGCGGCGTCCAACACCGCCCTTCCCACCGCCTTGACCGACGAGCCGGAACCCTTCAGGATCACCATCCCCTTTTCCGCCATATTCTCCAGCGCCGCAATCACGTCGTCCACGGACCTGGAAGTCCGCGAAGCCGCCTCCGACGCCGTAAGCCCCGATCTTCCCGCTTCTTCCAGCACCTTGTCCAGTATCGTCTCGAGGTCGCCTTTCTCCAGTACCTCCAGGTGTATTATCCTGTCATCAACGTATTTCTTACGCACCTTCCTGGTACCGGTCTCCAGTATCTTCCCTCCCCCTATGGTCACGATGGGCGAGTAGCTGCGGATCACGAACCTGTCCTCCGGTATCGCGGCCACCGGAGATTCCAACTGGAAATGAACATAGCCCGTGGTACCCGGAGCGAGTACATCACCTTCCACCGGCACGGCCCTTGCCATGACCTCAGCGGTTCCCGTATGAAAGCGGACCCTTTGGTGCCTTTTAAGAGGAACAGCGGTAGGTACCATCGAAAGCTTGGTGTCGAGGCTGTTCCTCACCTTCATGTACCCGGGTTCGGCCACGCAGCAACCCCTGTAGACGTCCTCTTTACGCAAGCCGACGAGATTGAGGGCCACCCTGTCGCCGGGAATGCCCAGGGGCACTCCCTTCCGTGCGTTCACCCGCATGTCCCGAACCCTGTATTTCCTGCCCCCGGGTTGAATCTCCACTTCCCGGCCCACCCGTATGGTGCCGGATATGACCGTACCGGCGACTATGGTTCCGAACCCCTCCAGGACGAAGACCCTGTCTATGTCCAACCTGAAGGCTCCACCGGTCTTCCTCTCGCCCACCCCGGCGGCCATGTCCACTATGGCCTTCCTCAGCCGGTCCATTCCCTCACCCGTCAACGAAGACACCCTGAACACGGGAGTACCCTCGTAGGGGGTCTCCTTCAGGTAGTCCCTTATCTCCATCTCTACGAGTTCCTGCATCTCGTCGTCGACGAGGTCGCACTTGGTCATAGCCACCAGGCCCTTCTCGACCCCCAGCAACCTGACTATGTCCAGGTGCTCCCGGGTCTGGGGCATGATACCTTCGTCGGCGGCCACCACCATGAGGAAGCGGTCCACCGTGGCGGTGCCGGCGACCATCTGTCTCACAAAATTCTCATGCCCCGGAACATCTATGAAGCCCACGATCCCCCCGCCGGGGATGGGCATGAACACGTACCCCAGTTCGATTGTTATTCCCCGTTCCCTCTCTTCCTTGAGCCTGTCGGGGTCTTCACCGGTGAGGTACTGCACCAGCCGGCTCTTGCCGTGGTCTATGTGGCCCGCCGTACCTATGACTACGCCCATAGTTCCCCCGCGGCCTCGTTGACAAGCCGCGCCAATACCTCGGCTTCTCCGGGCTGAACCGTTCTCATATCCATCACCAGCAGGTTATCGTCCATTCTCGAGGCCACCGCCGGGTCACCAAGGCGCAGGCGCTTCGCCAGGACTTCTCCATCGGGTGTTTTCAGTCCCACCCCCGCCGAGGGAATCGGGTAGTCGGGAAGGGACCCGCTGCCCACGTAACTGTCGATATCCATCACCACCGCGGAGCACGAGGGGGGGAGATCCAGCATGGAAGCGAACTCCTCAGCCGCCCTCCTGAGTTCGTCCCTGCCGAGCGAGAACATGCGGTAAACCGGGTGGTGCTTCACCAGGTAATCCTTCCCCCTGAGGAACACCATCAAGGAGGCTTCCAGCGCCGAAATGGTCAGTTTGCCCACCCGCAGAGCCCTTGCCAGGGGATGCTTTCTTATCTTCTCGATATACTCTTCTTTCCCGGTGATGATGCCCGCCTGAGGCCCTCCTATCAGCTTGTCCCCGGAACTGGTGACCACCGCGGCGCCTACCTTTATGCTCTTCTTAACCGTAGGCTCAGACGGCAGGCCGAAGTTAGCCAGGTCGACGTAGGAGCCGGCCCCCAGGTCGTCCACCACGGGGATGCCGTATTCGTTGCCAAGGGCCACCAGGTCCTCGAGCGGAACCTCGGACGTAAAACCCCTTATCCTGTAATTGGACGGGTGAACCCGGAGGATGACGGCGGTATTCTCGTTGATCGCTTCCCTGTAATCGCGGAGATGGGTCCTGTTGGTACAACCCACCTCACGCATTACGGCCCCGCTCTGTTCCATAACGTCGGGTATCCGGAACGAACCGCCTATCTCCACCAGTTGTCCCCGGGAGACTATCACTTCCCTGCCCTCCGCAAGGGCCGACAGCACCAGGAGCGTCGCCCCGGCGTTGTTGTTGGCTATAGTGGTCGCCTCCGCCCCGGAGAGAAAGCAGATGAGCCTCTCGGTATGAATGTCCCTGCAACCCCTCTTGCCGGTTTCCCTGTCCCATTGCAGCACGCTGTAACCTTTCGCCACGCGGTGCACGGCCTCGACGGCCGCGTCGGGAAGACAGGCCCTTCCGATAGCCGTGTGCAAGACCACTCCCGTGGCGTTTATCACGTCGGTCATCGTCGATGCGGTAATGAGTTCCAGCTCCCGGCGGGCCATGGAGACCATCTCCTCGAAGGGAACACCCTCGCCGGTCTTCCTTATCCGTTCCCGGGCCGTGTCCACGACCTTCCGGCACGCTTCGGTGAGCACCTCGGCGAAATCATCGGGATATTCCCCGGAGACCGCGTCCACCAGTACGTGAACCGCCGGCAACTTCCTCAGGAGATTCTCAGGACCGCTCTCGCTCATACGGGAAACTCCTTTCCCTGCCTGTAAGATATCGCGCCTATGAGGTTTATCGAGTTCTTGGGGCATTTCGGAACGCACAGGCCACAGCCGATGCACTTGTCGGGATCCACGGCATGCTTCTCTTTCAGCCGCCCCGATATGGCATCCACCGGGCAGACCCTGGCGCAAAGGGTACACCCGACGCAACTACCGTCTATGTAAGCCTTCGGCCTAGCAGGAGCCCTGTCCACTATGGCCCCGGTGGGACATTCCTTGGCGCACAGGCCGCAGTTGATGCATTTCACCGGGTCGATGACGGCGAGGAAATCCTCCACCTCGATGGCATCCACAGGACAGACCTTCTTGCATTTCCTGCAGCCTATACATGCAACGGAACAGGCCTTCCCGGCCACCCCTCCCTTGTCGAGGCTGGAACAGGCCACCACTACCTCGTGGTCCACCGGCCAGAGTTCTATGATCTTCTTGGGGCACGCGGTCACGCACTTTCCGCACCCGGTGCACGCCTTCACGTCCACCACGGGAATGCCGTCATCACTCATGCGGATGGCGTCGAAAGGACAGGCTTCCACGCAATCGCCGAATCCCAGGCATCCGTAGGAGCAGACTTTGTAACCACCCATAACCATGGCTGCGGACACGCAGTCCCGGGGACCCCGGTAATCGAAAGCATCCACCGCCGCCCGACCGCCGTTGCAATGGACAAGAGCCACCATACGGACGGAATCCGAGACTTCGCCGCCCACCGCCTCGGCTATACGGGCGTTTATCTCCGCACTGGCGGCTACGCACCCGTCGACCGGAGCCTTTCCGGCGGCCACCGCCTCGGCGAACTGGAAACAGCCGGGGTACCCGCAACCGCCGCAGTTGGCGCCGGGAAGTATGTCGTTGATCTTTTCCACCAGGGGATCCCTGGGCACCGCCAGTTTCCTGGCCGCGAACGCGAGGCCCACTCCAAGAAGCAGGCCCATGATTCCCAGCACCAGCACGGGCTGCACCACGGCGGAAACCGTGCTTTCCTCCACCATCGAAGCCTGAAGCATCACGTACAGATGTACCATGTCACCCCCCCAGCCCGGCGAAACCCAGGAAGGCTATGGACATGATCCCGGCGACCAGGAAGGCTATGGGCTTACCCCTGAGGGCCGGGGGCACGTCGGCCAGTTCCAGCCTCTGCCTGAGACCAGCCATCAGCACCAGGGCCAGGGTGAAGCCTATTCCCGCCGCCACGGCGTTCACCAGCGAATACCCCAGGCTGTACTTCTCGTCGATATTGAGCACGGCCACACCCAGTATGGCGCAGTTGGTGGTTATCAGCGGAAGAAATATGCCCAGAGCCTGGTAGAGCACCGGGCTGAACTTCTGCAGTATCATCTCCACCAGCTGTACCAGCGAGGCTATTATCAATATGAAGGCTATGGTCCTCAGGTAAGTCAACCCCATGGGAACCAGCAGCAGATTGTAGACCGTCCACGAACCCAGGGTGGCCAGGGTCATCACGAATATGACCGCCGCACCCATGCCCACGGCGGAGTCCAGCTGTTTGGAAACCCCCAGGAAGGGGCATATGCCCAGGAACCTGGATAACACATAGTTGTTTACGAATATCGCGGCGATAATTATCGCCATCATCCTGCCCACGTCGAAGCCGGTGCCCGATCCGCCGGGCGCCGCCATCGTCAGCGTTAAAATCAGGTTCGAACCCGTCACTTGGCACCTCCCCTGCGCTTCTCGAGGATGTTGAAGACTCCGAGAATGAAACCCAGGAGTATGAACGCCCCCGGGGCCAGTATGGCTATGAGCAACGGCTGGTTGGCGTAATTCCGGCCGAGAACGTTCATGTTGAGCCACGTGCCGCTGCCCAACAACTCCCTGAACGTGGCCAGTATCACCATGGCCAGGGTGAAACCTATTCCCATCCCCACGGCGTCGGCCACCGAGTTCAGGACCGGATGCCGGTTGGCGAAACCTTCCGCCCTGCCCAGTATGATGCAGTTCACCACGATGAGGGGGATGAATATTCCCAGGCTGCGGTGAAGCTCGGGCAGGTAGGCATTCATGACCATGTCCACCAGGGTCACGAAGGTTGCTATTATCACTATGTAACAGGGAATCCTGACTTTAGAGGGTATCAGGTTGCGCAGCAGCGAAACCAGGAAATTCGAGCAGATGAGCACGAAAGTCGCCGCCGCGCCCATGCCCAGGGCGTTCTCCACCGAAGTCGTGACGGCCAGGAACGGGCACATTCCCAGCGCCAGCTTGAAAATGGGATTCTCCCTGAAAATTCCGTTGGTCAAATCCTTGGCCAGGCTCATTCCACGCCTCCTTCCCGGACTTCACCGGAATCCGTGTCACCGGTTCCCCGGAACAGGCCGGCTTCCGCCATGGCCTGGAGGCCCTTGCGTACCGACACGGTAACGGCCCGGGAAGTTATGGTGCACCCGGTCATGGCGTCTATATCGCCTCCGTCCTTCCTGAGCAGTATCTCGTCGGCGGACCTGCCGATGAATGCCGCGGTGAGTTTCGAGGGGTCCGTGACATTGGCGCCCAGGCCCGGAGTCTCCTGCTGATAAAGGATCTTGGTACCGGCCACGGTGCCTTCCGGGTCTACCGCCACCATGGTCTGTATGGTGCTGGAATATCCTTTTCCGTAAGCTATGAAGATGTAACCGGCGACGGAGGTATCCGGCGGAACGGAAACCTTCACCACCCTGAGTTCCTCGTCCACGGAGGCATACGGGTTCTGCATGCCTTCCACGACCAGCGAATCGAAACGCATGCTGTCCGCCTCCACCAGGCCCATGGCCACCAGTCTCATGGCATCCTGCTTCTCCTGTTCCTTCTGCAGGGCGATGATGGGAGCGGTCTTGCCGTTGACTATCCCCAGGGCTACGGCGGCCACGACCGCCACCAGCATGAGGACCAGTCCCAGCCTGAATATCTCACCCATTCTTCTTCACCTCCCCGAAGAACTTCGGCCTGGTGAGCCGGTTTATCAGGGGAGTGGTAAGATTCATGAGCAATATGGAGTAGGAACAACCCTCGGGATAACCGCCCCACCTGCGTATGATCATGGTGATGAGGCCAGCGCCCAGCCCGAATATTATCCTGCCCCGGGGTGTTACCGGGGTCGTCACCATGTCGGAGACCATGAAGATGCCTCCGAGGACCACTCCTCCCGAAAGAACGTGGAACAACGGATTACCGTCGAACCAGCCGCCGCCGCCGAACACCCATCCCAAAAGGGCCACGGTGCCGAGGTAACTGAGTGGCAGCCTCAGTTCCAGTACCTTTCTCAGCACCAGGTAGATCCCCCCGAGGAACAGCATCACTATCGAGGTTTCGCCCAGGCATCCGCCCCGTTTCCCGATCAGGAGATTCTTCAGCGTTCCGGCTCCGTACAGCGCCCGTCTCATCGACGCCGCCTTCAGACGCATCTCGTCCGCACCGGCGCGATCTCCCTCCAGCTCCACCGCCCCGGCTCCCGAATCAAGGTCGAAGGACTGCTTGAGAACATTCAGGGGAGTGGCTCCCGATATGGCGTCGGCCCCGGGAACTCCGGCCAGTTCCACCACGGGGATGCCGTGGGTATCGGAATACGTTCCGTCCCCGTCCCGGTTTACGGGAGCCGTCCAGCCCGCCGTCATAAGCACCGGGAAGCTGGCCATCAGAAACGCCCTTCCCAGCAGGGCCGGGTTCACGATGTTGTGGCCCAGGCCGCCGAAGGCCTGCTTGCCGACCACTATGGCGAACGCGGAGCCCACCACCGGAAGCCATACCGGCACCCCCGGCGGCAGGTTGAAGGCAAGGAGTATGCCGGTAACGACGGCGCTGCCGTCCAGGACGAAGGATACCGGCCTTTTCATGAATTTCAGGCTCAGGTACTCCGAAAGCACCGCCGCGGCAACACTGGCAACCACCAGGAGCAGCGCCCGGGGGCCGAAGAACCACACGGCGGCCGCCAGCGCCGGAAGAAGCGCCACGGCCACGTCGTACATTATCCTGCGGGTATCAAGGTTCGAGATCACGTGTGGTGATATCGCCAGCTCGAACCTCCTCGGTTCAGCCATCACGCCTCCTTTCCCATGCCGGCCCTGATCGCGTTCTGAGCCTTTTTTATGTAATGGACAAGATACCTGCCCGCCGGGCAGACGTAGCCGCATGTTCCGCATGCCATGCAGTTCAGGGCTCCGAATTCCTTCGCCATTTCCCACCTTCCGGCGGCCGCGGTCATGGCGATCATGTTGGGTGTCAGTTTAAGAGGACACGCGTCCACGCACTTTCCGCACCTGATGCAGGGCCCCTCCTCCGACGAACGCACCTCGCCGGAAGTCAGCGCCAGCACCCCGCTGGTGCTCTTGGTCACCGGCACCTTGTCGGTGAACAGCGACACGCCCATCATGGGCCCGCCGCTTATCAGCCTCCTGACGTCTTCCCCGTAACCCCCGGCCGCTTCCACCAGCGCCGAGAACGGAGTACCCACGCAGACATCGTAGTTACCGGGGGAAACCACGCCCCTTCCCGTAACGGTGACGATCCTGCGCAGGGAAGGCATCCCATCCCTTACCGCCGCCGCCACGGCCGCGGCGGTTCCCACGTTATGCACCACCACCCCGACGTCCATGGGCAGGCCGCCGGGAGGCACCTTACGGCCGACAGCCGCGTCTATCAGCTGCTTCTCGGCTCCCTGCGGGTACCTCACCTTGAGGGGAACCACCTTGCAGCCCCTGGAACGCATCGTCTCGATGGCGTCGGGTTTGTTCTCCTCTATGCCCGCCATGTATTCGGAAACTCCCAGCACGTGGGCCATTATCTTCATTCCCAGTATGATGTCGTCGGGATTTTCCAGCATCAGCCTGTGGTCCGCCGTAAGGTAGGGTTCGCACTCCACCCCGTTTATTATGAGAGTGTCCATCTTCTTGTCCGGCGGGGGCGAGAGCTTCACGTACGCGGGGAAACCGGCTCCCCCCATGCCGCACACACCCGCGAGCCTTATTCTCTCGACCAGTTCCTCCGGAGAATGAGACGAATAGTCCTCCCACGGCTCGAAAACCCGTCCGCCCTCCTCGGACACGGTTTCGATGATCACGGCGGGTCCCGTCCGCCTGTGGGGCATGGGATAATCTTCCACGGCCTTCACGGTACCATTCACCGGGGCGTGGGTGGGCAGGCTTATGAATCCGTTCTGTTCGCCTATCTCCTGCCCCTTACGCACCTCGTCACCCCTGGAGACCACGGGTCTGGACGGGGCTCCAAGGTGCTGGCAAAGGGGTACGACAACGATCTCCGGGGCCGGAAACCTCTTTATGGGCTTCCCCGACGAGAGGTTCTTGTGCCCCGGAGGATGAGTACCTCCCCTGAAAGTCCTGGCTTTGCTCATGCGCCTCCTCGGTTGTTGCGTGCGGGAGCCGATCTCCCCGCAGCAGTCATGAAACGCCACTTTACTTCAGGAGCCTGTCCAGCTCCTCCTTGAACTGTGAAACATCCTTGAATTTCCTGTATACGCTGGCGAACCTGACGTACGCCACCTGGTCCACCTCCTGAAGCAGTTCCATAACGCACTCGCCGATGAACTTGACGGACACTTCCTCCGGGAATTTCTCGGTTATCCTGGATATCACCCCGTCCACCAGTTCCATAACGTCCTCCGCGGAAACCGGCCTTTTCTCGCAGGCCCTGCTTATGCCCTTCTCCAGCTTGCCCCTGTCGAAGGGCTCACGCCGTCCGTCGTTCTTGACGACCACGGGAAACGACTTCTCGATATACTCGTATGTCGTGAAACGGTACCCGCACTCGTTGCATTCGCGCCGTCTCCTGGTAGCCTCGCCGTCACGCACCATGCGCGAGTCTATGACCCTATCGTTCATATTGGAACAACGGGGGCACTTCATCAGTACGCTCCAACTTCCAGGGTTCGGAACCACGCCGCTTCTCCCGCGGCCGGTACCGCCACGATACCTTCACGGCAACACGGTACGGGTACGCGGAATAATAGTAAATATCCTTGACGAGGAACACCGTTATACTTAGAATTTGCGGGCTCCTGCGGTGGGAGTAGTTCAGTTGGTAGAGCCCCTGACTGTGGATCAGGTGGTCGCCGGTTCAAGTCCGGTCTCCCACCCCATCAATGCGTCCCTAGCTCAATTGGCAGAGCAACGGACTCTTAATCCGTAGGTTCCGGGTTCGATTCCCGGGGGGCGTACCATCCGGTTCCGCGGGGTCAGGCACCCCGCGGAACTTTTGAATGCGCCCGTAGCTCAGCCGGATAGAGCAGCGGACTTCTAATCCGCAGGTCACAGGTTCGAATCCTGTCGGGCGTACCAGTCAAGGGGGGCGCATGCCCCCCTTTTCATCTTGCGACAGTGAAAAGAAAACGACACGACGAGTTTTCATCGTCGTGAAGCATCATGACGTAAACCCCGGAGGGCAGCCGTGATACGTCGATTCCGCCGTCACCTCCCCGGAGTTCCCCCTCCAGCAGCAACCTGCCGTTCACGGAGTATACCCGGAAGTTCCAGGGTTTCCATACCGTCACGTCCAGCACGTCGACAGCCGGGTTGGGACCGAATTCCACTCCTCCCGGCGCGAATCCACCCGCATCCTTCCAGTTGACGGCGACCACAGCGTCCAGGTCGAAGAGCCCTCCGTCCTTGACCGCTTCGCCGCAATCGGTGAGACGGACATAGGCTATCCACGGCAGGCCCACCCGGGACAGGTCGAAACCGTCTCCACCGGAAACCTCCGGGTTCGTGGGATCCTTGCCGGTGGTGGGCCGGACCCCGGCGAGCCCCTCCAGGGTCTCCGGGTCCCACGGGAACATGGTCCAGTTCTCGCCGTCGGCGCTCACTTCCACGAAGGCGCACTCCCTGAAATATCCCGAACCGGTCCGCATGACGTTCTCGAACACGGAGAAGTCCACTCCGGGGCCGTCCACCACCACGTTGTCCGCGAACTCCAGGACTATCCACCCTTCGGCGCCCAGGGTGAGCAGTTCCGTTTCCGAGCAGGAGGGAACCGTGGCAGTGGCCCCCGGGTCAGGGGGGCCAAGCACATTATCTGGGTAGTAATCCTGCCCGAATCCCGCTCCTTCTCCGTACCACACCGCCGGTGAAGCGTCCGCCCACGGGTCGGACGCGGCCACGGCAACGAGATACGGCAGGAAAAGCGCAATCGTCACGGGGGTTACCTCACTACCGAGAACCTCGCCGCCGTACCGCCCGATACGGCCGTGTAAACGCCGCGGGGCAGGCCGGAAACGGAGAACACGGCTTCACCCTCGCCGTCCGCCCGCGCCGTTCCCACGCACCTGCCGGAAATCTCGTAGAACGCGACACTCGCGAAGGGTTCGAGCCCGGACACGTTCACCCGCGCCACCGCGGGGCAGGGAGACAGCGTCAACGAACCAGGGACGGGAACCACGCCCTCCCTTTCAATGCCGTTGGTCTCCACCACCACCAGCGCGCCTGGATTGCTGACGGAATACGTAGCCAGGAGCTTGTCTTCCTCGTCGTAAATCCTGACCTGTCCGGCCTTGGAGTCGGACACGTAAAGGTTGCCGGACAAATCCAGAGCGAAACCGGTTCCACCGGTGAACACCGGGTCAGACTGGGAATGAAGCACCTGGTGGGTTTTGGTATCCACCACGTAAACTCCGGCACCCCATCCGTCTCCGATATAAGCCTTGTTTCCCCTGATACAGATTATGGAAGGGAAACCTCCCAGGAAAAGCGTGTCGGTCACGGTACCCGTGGCCGGGTCGACCACGCTGACAGAGCCCTCGTCGTTACCGTACACGCCGCTGTTCACCACGAACAGTTCCCCGTCCTCCCAGTCGCAGGCCACCGACTGGCAGTTCGTCCCGACCTCGATGGTGTCGGCGCTCGAGTAAGTACATGCGACCAGGTTGTTATCCTTGCCCCATCCGCCGCACGCCACGAACAGGCACTCGGGCCCCAGGCACATCCACTCCGGGTTCGGGCCGATTCCTTCCGCTTCCGTAACGATGGACATGGAAGACGTGGCCACCGCCACCAGGGAATTGTGCAGGGCCGCGCTCACGACCAGCGTGTCCTCGGCGACGAAAAGGCCCGCCCAGCAGTTGTATCCGGTGCCTATGGCCAGGTTCCGGATCTCGAAGGTAGCGGCGTCTATCTTTTGAAGCGCCTTGTCGTCACTTCCCGAGTTGATCACGTAGAGATATCCCCCACTGTAAAGTATGTCGTTGGGATACTTGCCCAGCTGAGCCACCTCCGGGTTTACCGTACCCGTTTCCAGGTCTATCTCCGCCAGTTTGCCGTTGGTATCGATGACAAATACCTTGTCCGCCGCACAAACGGCCGCCAGTAGAAAAATCAACAGGATGAATCTCATTTCCATCCTCCCATGTGTTGCCACGCTCGGAGCGGAAAAAACACCGTGTTTTCTCCACCCTCCCGCGAAGGTGAAAAAACAGCAATCGGCAGAAGGCCTTCTGACTTCCGGGCTACCTAATCCCGAGCCTTCTCGCCTTTTATAAATAAGCAATGGCCTGTTCGGTTTCGTTCCCGGTTACAGCGGCGGGGCCGTGCCGGATTCTCACCGGCTTTCCTGACGCTGCCGACCGTGTTACGATACTACACAGCCGTGACCGGATACAACGAATCCCCTCCATATCGCCCGCCTGAAGGAAAACCGTCCACCGTCATCGGGCCGTAAATAAATACAGGAAAAATCTGGAAATGCATGGAGCCGCGATCCTAAGACCGCGGAAACGACTGTGCGTCTCTCGTTCAGTACTGCTATCGGAGGCTTCAATGGAGCCGCGATCCTAAGACCGCGGAAACGCCATAGAGGCCCTCTGGGCCATCCCGGGGAGCGAGGCTTCAATGGAGCCGCGATCCTAAGACCGCGGAAACGCGTGCCTACGTGGGGGAGCATGTGGCGCGTGTGCGGCTTCAATGGAGCCGCGATCCTAAGACCGCGGAAACGGTTTCTTCAAGGTACAGTTTATAACAAACATCAACCTTGCTTCAATGGAGCCGCGATCCTAAGACCGCGGAAACGAACGTGATAGCGCCCACCCGGCCGATAGCTCACCTCGCTTCAATGGAGCCGCGATCCTAAGACCGCGGAAACGCGCCGAACAGAGTAGGATCATCCGCTCCCAACAGGCGCTTCAATGGAGCCGCGATCCTAAGACCGCGGAAACGCTATGAAAAATACAGGAAACAGAAAAGGCCCGTTGAGCTTCAATGGAGCCGCGATCCTAAGACCGCGGAAACTAGATTAAAGGTTAAAGGCTTCATGTTTTCTTTCCCGGCTTCAATGGAGCCGCGATCCTAAGACCGCGGAAACCCGAGGCGTATTCGCGGCTGCAGCTCGGGCAGTACCTCGCTTCAATGGAGCCGCGATCCTAAGACCGCGGAAACCCGCGAAGGCGAACGAGGTCATCCGGGAAACGTTCTCGCTTCAATGGAGCCGCGATCCTAAGACCGCGGAAACCGAGCTGCCGAGTGCTATGCAGCGGGCGACGCTTCCACGCTTCAATGGAGCCGCGATCCTAAGACCGCGGAAACGCAGTTGCGAAAACTCTATGCCGTTTTCGCCACGGTGCTTCAATGGAGCCGCGATCCTAAGACCGCGGAAACTCCCTCGTCGAGGATACCGCCGCGACGTGGGACGGAGCGCTTCAATGGAGCCGCGATCCTAAGACCGCGGAAACCCAGACAGTCGCCCCCCCTGCTGGAGGCGCCCTATGAAGCTTCAATGGAGCCGCGATCCTAAGACCGCGGAAACGCCTATGTGCGGGAGCAGGCTCAGGCGCGCAGGGTCGCTTCAATGGAGCCGCGATCCTAAGACCGCGGAAACGATCATCCCGCTTCTAGATGCCGGGTAGTGATCGACTGCTTCAATGGAGCCGCGATCCTAAGACCGCGGAAACAGCATCCGCGAGAAGGCGGAGGCGCACGCTGCGGAGCGGCTTCAATGGAGCCGCGATCCTAAGACCGCGGAAACCAGGACATTCTGGGGAGACCTTCTGTGCTACTGTGGGGCTTCAATGGAGCCGCGATCCTAAGACC
>Ga0256835_1000276_pt1:0-35000 | contig 41017 bp, 35 predicted proteins | sample PIR30metaG_FD_185972 | JGI IMG/M metagenome (GOLD analysis project Ga0256835, IMG submission 185972) | Hydrothermal vent microbial communities from East Pacific Rise, Pacific Ocean - PIR-30 | ecosystem: Environmental > Aquatic > Marine > Hydrothermal vents | place: Pacific Ocean: East...
GTGGCCAGCCCGGCCCTGACAACGGTGGTGGACATCACCGGCCTGCTGATCTACTTCACCACCGCCAAGATATTTCTCGGGATATGAGATTGCCGGCCTGCCAACATTTTAATCAACCATGACACTCCGTTGCAGCTTGTCTTGTATCTCCGGCCCCTGTCGGCAGACAAACATGAATTACATTTTCAATTAAGTGCGTTAGCACCATTTGTCAACTGCAAGTGCCCCCCGGGGCAAAAATTCGATTGACAAATATACTAATGCACTAATATATCAGTTAGACAAACTCCCACTATTTCCCTTGAACCGTTCGGCAGGCCGGCGAACCAAACCGGCTGTCAGCAACGCTCAAAAAGGACGGGACTTAATGAAATCGATCAATCAATCCAATTTCCAGCTTCTCAGAAGCCAGGTCTACGAACATCTGCGCAAGGAACTGATGCGCCAGAACCTAAAGCCGGGCATGCATGTCACCATCAACCAGCTGTCACAGCAGCTCAATATAAACCGTACTCCCCTGAGGGACGCTCTGCTGCAGCTGCAGGCCGAAGGGTTCATCACCTTCTTGCCTCAACGCGGGATAAGGATAAACGAACTTTCGCGACAGGACCTGACCGACATCTACGAAGTTCTGGGTGCCCTGGACTCCAGAGCGCTCTTGTCCGTGTTTCCCAAGATCTCCCCCCGGCACATCGAGAAGATGAAAAAAATAAATGAAAAAATGTATGCCTCGGTTGCCAAGGACGAAAACAGCACCTACTTCAATCTGAACACATCTTTTCACAACGTCTATCTTAACCTGTCACCCAACAAGCTCCTGCTCAACCAGCTTTCAATCCTGCGCCAGAGGCTTTTCGACTTCGGAACAAAAGGTTCCTGGATCGAGAAAGTCAGGCAACTCAACTACGAGGAACACCTGAAACTGATCGAGTTGATCGAAAAGGGTGATGCATGCGAAGCAGCAGATTTCATAAGGGATGTCCACTGCGTCATTAACTGGGAGTAAAGCAGGTCGCAACAGGTATCCTTCCTTTCTTGGAACCGAAAAATCAGGAGGGCAAAAATGAAGATGCGAAGTCTAATCCTTATGGCGCTGGTATTGCTGATGGCAACCTTGCCCATACCCGCCCGGGCTGGCCAAAAGAACATCGTCTATGCCACTTCGGCTGATGTCACCACCTGGGACCCCAGTGCATCCTACTCCACTGAACTGACATACATGGTAAACATCTACGAGACCCTGATCCGGGTAAATCCTCCCGGCAGCAAGGAGCCCTTTTCCTACATCCTGACAACCGGGATGCAGGCTTCCGACGACGGACTGATATACACTTTCGACCTGCGCAAGGGGGTCAAATTCCACGACGGCACTGCTTTCAACGCCGAGGCGGTCAAGCTGTCAATCGAAAGAACCAAAAAAATCGGCAAGGGGGCCGCCTTCATATGGTCCGACCTTGAAAAAATCGAGATAATCAATCCCTACAAGATCCGTTTTATCATGAGCAAACCGGTGCCCCTGCCACAGATCGCTGCCTCGGCCTACGCCTCATACATCATCAGTCCCAGTGTAATCGACAAGGAACCGGCCTGGTTCGACGAAGGCCACGAATGCGGTACCGGCCCCTACATGCTCAAAAATTACCGGGCCGGCGAAAGCTGGATGCTGACCCGCTTCAAGGACTACTGGGGCGGCTGGGAAAAGGACCAGATCGACAATATCCTGGTCAAGATCTCCAACGACTCTCTGGTCAAGCTCAAGATGCTCCTGTCCGGCCAGGCGGCCATCGTCAACGCCGTACCTTCCGACAGCTACAAAGCGGTGCGGGACGGCAAAAAAACCAAGGTGGTCTACGGGCCGAGCTATGTAAACTACATCGTCTTTTTCAACACCGCCCGCCCCCCGCTTGACAACGTCAAGGTCCGCCGGGCCCTGGCATACGCTTTTCCCTACAAGGACATCATCAAGGTTGCCTTCGACGGCAAGGCCACCCACAGCCGGGGCATCGTGCCTAAAGGCCAGTTCGGACACGACGAGCGGGTCTTTCAGTATACTTTCGATCCCCAAAAAGCCAAGGCCCTGCTCAAGGAGGCCGGCTACGGTGGCAAGCCCCTCAAACTGGTGATGACCTACGTTGCCGGCAACCAGGCCGAAACCCGCATGGCGCCCCTGATGAAGGATCAGTTGAAGAAGATCGGGGTTGAACTGGAACTCAAGCCCCTGAGCTGGCCTGCCCAGTGGGAGCTTGGCAAGCGGGCAGAAAAAGACGGCCAGGACCTGTTCCTCCTCATGTGGTGGCCCACCTATTCCGATCCCTATGAAACCCTGGTCTCGCTGCTGGGCACCGAGAAAAAGACCTTGTGGAATTTTGCCTACTACTCCAACCCTGAATACGACCGCCTGATCCGCAAGGCTTACGAAACAGTGGGAACCGACCGTCAGGCGGCCCTTGAAATGTATATAAAAGCCCAAAACATCATCCAGAAGGACGCCCCGGCGGTGGCCATCGCAGACGCCAAAACCGCCATTCCGGCCCTGCGCAGACTGGAAGGGATAGTTGTGAACCCGGCCTATCCGGGCGGGCTGTTTTTCTACCAAATGCGGCTGCGGTAACCATGGACAATATCGGCTGGACGACAGAATGCTTCCTTTTCTGATCAGACGCCTGGCAGGACTGGTATTTCTGCTGCTGATCCTGACCATGCTCGTGTTCGGGCTTTCCCGGGCCCTGCCCGGAGACGTGGCCGCCATGTATGTCGGGCTCAAGGCCAAGCCGGAACAGATCCAAAAAGCCCGGCTGGAGCTGGGCCTGGACAAGCCGGTCCATGTCCAGTACCTGCGCTACATGGGCCGGCTGTTGAAGGGCGACCTGGGCATATCCCTGCGCACCCACCGCCCGGTGGCCCGGGACCTGAAGGAAAAGCTGCCCCTTTCCCTGGAGATCGTCCTGCTTGCCCTGCTGATATCCATTGCCTTGGGCCTTCCCATGGGGGTGGTCGCGGCCTTTAAAAGGGACACCTGGATCGACTCGGCGGTCAACATGATCGGCTCGGCGGCCGTCAGCCTGCCGATCTTCTTCCTGGCCCTGCTGTTGCAGCTGGTTTTCTTCAACTGGCTGGGCTGGTTCCCCCTCCAGGGCAGGATAAGCACCATGATGGAATTCAGGGACCCGCTGCCGGCCGTCACCCGCTTCGGGCTGATCGACGCCCTGCTGGCCGGTGATCTGGAATACATGGCCGACATGGCCTGGCACATGTTCCTTCCGGTGGTCTCCCTGGCATCCATCCCTCTGGGTCTGGTGGCCAGGCTCTCCCGTTCATCGCTGCTGGAGGTCATGCAGGCCGACTACATCATGGCGGCCAGGGCTTCGGGGGTCGGCGAAACAGTCCTGTTTTTCAGATACGGCCTGCGCAACGCCTTGTCGCCGGTGCTGTCCATCATGGGGCTGTCCATGGCCCTGATGCTGCTCAATACCTTCTATGTGGAACAGATCTTCAACTACCCGGGCATAGGCTACTGGGCCCTGGCATCGATCTTCAGCCTGGACTACCCGGTCCTGGTGGCCATAACCCTGGTGCTGGGAGCCATCTACGTCCTTTCCAACACCATCATAGACGTACTGCGAAGATGGGTCGATCCCAGGATAAAATGACCATGAAAGACGAGTTGAAATACAAGCACCTGGCAGAACAGGCGGCCAGGGAACACCGGCGGGAAAGGAAAATTCGGACCATCGCTTTCCTGAAGCGCAAGAGTGCCGCAGCCGCCCTGCTGGTGCTGGTCCTGATCACCCTGGCGGCCGTCTTCGCCCCGCTGGTGGCCCCCTACCCCGACCAGGGCAAGGGGGCGGTCAACCTGGGCGAGCGCCTGCAGCCTCTGTCCGGCAAGCACCTGCTGGGCACCGACACCTTCGGCCGGGACATTCTCAGCCGGCTCGTATACGGAGCCCGGGTCTCTATCTTCGGCGGACTTTTCATCGTCTGCGCGGCAGCCCTGATCGGGGTGCCCCTGGGGCTGTGGGCCGGCTACAGCGAAGGGGCGCCCGGGGTGGTGATCTCCCGGATCGGCGAAATCCTGATCTCGTTTCCGGCTGTTCTGATAGCCATCGCCATCACCACCGTCATCGGCGCCGGCCTGACCTCGGCGGTCATCGCCCTGATCATCCCATGGTGGCCCTGGTACGCCCGGATCATCCAGGGCGAAGTGCTGCGGCTCAAAAGGATGCTCTTTGTAGAGGCGGCCCAGATGCTGGGCTACGGAAAAAGCTACATCCTGTTTCGCCATCTTTTGCCCAACATCATGCGCACCGTGATGGTGATGATGCTGCTGGACTTCGGCCCGGCCATAATCTCCATCGGGCTGCTTGGATTCCTGGGCCTGGGCACCCAGCCGCCCAACGCCGACTGGGGGCTGATGGTCTGGGAAGGGGCCCCCAACCTGATGCAACAGCCGTGGATAGCAATCAGTCCCGGCGCGGCGATGTTCATCCTGGTTATGGCCTTCAACATCTTCGGCGACAATCTCCAGGATTACCTGGACGGATAGAGACGGTCCGGCGTGCCGGCCCCGGAAGGTTGGAAACTGTTTTGAGCGTCAAGCAAAAAGAAAAACCGATCCTGGAAGTAAAAGACCTGGTGGCCGAATTCACCACGGCTGCCGGCAGACTGCGAATCCTGGACGGAATAGATTTTTCTCTCTTTCCGGCCGAGATACTGGCCCTGGTGGGAGAGACCGGTTGCGGCAAGAGCGTGACCGCCAAGTCGATAATGAACCTGCTTGCCGAACAGGTCTGCAAGCGCCGCGGTAAGGTGATGATGGACGGGGTCAACCTGCTGGATCTGTCCAAGAAGCAGATGCGTAGCTACCTGGGCCGCAGGATCAGCATGATCTTTCAAAACCCCATCGCCAGTATCAACCCGGTCTTTACCCTGGGAGAGCAGATCCGCCGCCTTGTCAGGATACACATGGCCGGCGAAATCACCAGAGTCAAGTCAGAGCTTGGCTGCACCACTGCCGCGGCCATAGACCGGCTGGCGGCCGCAAACCTGGAAAAGGTCGGCCTGACCGACGTCGACCAGCTTATGAGAGCCTATGCTCATCAGATAAGCGGGGGCATGGCACAGCGTTACCGGATCGCCACAGCCGTGCTGGGCAACCCGGACGTGCTGATAGCCGACGAGGCCACCTCGGCCCTTGACGTCACCGTCCAGGCCCACATCCTGCGGCTGCTGAAAAGGCTGAGTGCAGAAAAAAACACGGCCATCATCTTCATCACCCATGACCTGGGGATCGCCGCTCAGCTCTGCCAGCAGGTGGCGGTTATGTACTCTGGCAGAATCGTGGAGGTCGCTCCGACCGCCGAACTTTTCAAAAACCCCCTCCATCCCTATACCCGCGGACTTCTGAAGGCCGTGCCCCAACTGTCCCGCAAAACCGGGCTGGAACATATTCCGGGAACCATACCCGATTTGCGCAATCCTCCTTCCGGCTGCCGTTTCCATCCCCGCTGCCGGCAGGCAATGGAAAGGTGCCGCCGGCTGCGCCCGCCCCTGGTGGAAACGAAAAGCCACCAGGTATGCTGCCACCTCTACGATGCCGGCAACAAGGAGGCAGCATGGGCGAAGTCCTGATAAGAACCCAAAGTCTCAGGACCTGGTTTCCAAAGCGCAAGTCTTTGCTGGGAAAGCCCGGGGCCTGGCTCAAAGCGGTGGACGACGTCAGCCTGACCATCTACCGGGGAGAGTGCCTGGGACTGGCAGGAGAATCCGGCTGCGGGAAAAGCACCCTGGGAAGGACCATCCTCCAGCTGGTCAAGCCCAGGTCAGGCTCGGTGCGGTTTGACGGCACAGCCCTTCGGAATCTGGACTTCAGGCAACTGCAACCCTTCCGGCCGCGGATGCAGATGGTCTTCCAGGATCCCAGGTCTTCTCTCAATCCGAAAATGACCATGCTCAAGATCCTGGCCGAGGCCATCCGGGCCAACCCGGACCACGACGGTGATTCTATCCTCGACCAGGCCGTGGAACTGGCCGACATGGTGGACCTGCGTCCGGAGCACCTTTTCCGCTACCCCCACGAGTTCAGCGGGGGCCAGCAGCAGAGGATCTGCATCGCCCGGGCCCTTGCCACCTGCCCGGATTTCATCGTCTTCGACGAATCGACCAGCGCCCTGGACGTCTCCGTTCAGGCCCAGATCCTCAACCTGATAAAACGGCTGAAGCAAAGGCTCGGGCTGACCTATCTTTTCATCAGCCACGACCTGAACGTACTGGCCCAGGTATGCGAAAGGATAGCGGTAATGTACGCCGGCCAGATCGTTGAAATCCAGGAATCCGGGCGTCTGTTTTCAAGTCCCGGGCATCCTTACACCAGGGGATTGCGGGATGCGGTACCAATTGCCGACCCGGAAGCTAAGCAGACCTTCGTTTCCATCAAAGGCGAGGTGCCCAGCCTCGTCGATCCGCCGGCCGGCTGCCGTTTCCATCCCCGCTGCGATTTTGCAGACCGGCTGTGCGCCACCCGGGTTCCGGAACTGCAACGCCTGGAAAGACACCGGAGCTGGATTCGTTGCCACCGCTACCGGCAACTGAACTTCAACCAGGAAAGGAGGTGAGCGCGGCGGACACGGAAAAGCCAGACACGAAGGACTGTGGCAGGTCGGTGTGTCTGGCTTGGGGAAAACCCGAGAGGCGCTCTGGCACCCTCAAGTCAATGAAAACGGTACCCTGGTTTGCCAGGGGTGTCAAGGCGCACGCAAGGGTTGTCATCGTCAATTTAACCTGTCTGTAACCACAACAGAACCGCGAAGGAGAAACGATGAGAAACTTGGTCAAAGCTTTGGCACTCGGTCTGGTATTGAGCCTGATGGCAGGCAGCGCTTACTGCGCTCAATGGCAGTTCTACGGCAAGGTCAAAATGCAGGCCTTCATGTACGACTCCAGCAAGGAGAGAAAAGATTTTCTCAATTATCTGGGAACGAGCGATCCTTACGACAACCTGCAATTCAAGCTGGATCCCTACAACAGCCGCATCGGAGCCTGGGTGAGCAACGACGACATAACCGGAGTCTTCGAGCTGCGACCCTACAGCCAGGACGTAATGCGGATGCTCTACGGCACCTGGGATTTCGGCGCCGGTGAACTTCTCATCGGCAAGGCTTATACCCCCCTTAACATGTTCTACAGCCAGGCGGCTGCCGAAGACGACAACAACATGTTCGATTACGGCGCCCTCTGGGAGCTGCGGCATCCCATGATCCAGGTCAAGTTAAAGGGCCTGACCCTTGCCCTGATACAGCCGGGCGACGAGGTCAGCTCCTTTTACTCCCGGGCGACCTGGGCCTTTGAAAACGGAACCATCGAGACCACCTGGCCCAAGATCGAAGCCAAGTACACCCAGGAATTCGGCCCGGCCAGGATCGATCTCTACGGAGGTTACAACACCTACGACTTCAAGCTCAGCTCGGTTGACAAAACCGTCAGCATCGATTCCTACGTGCTGGGGGCCGGCCTGACCCTTACCTTCAACGACTTCAAGGTGTCCGGGGCGACCTACTACGCCATCAACGCCGGTCCCATGGGTCTGTTCCAGTCGGTCAACTACAGTAACCCCGAACTGGACGCCAACAACGAGGTACTGGACAATAAGAGCTTCGGCTGGCTGGCAGTGGCATCCTACATCATAAACGACACCTTCCGCCTGGAAGCCGGTTACAGTTCGCTGACCACCGAGATCGACGACGACGCCGCCTGGTCAAAAAAAGACGAGACCGAGGCCTACTACTTCCAGGTCCGGATCTCCGTTCTCGACAACTTCTTCATCGTGCCGGAAGTCGGCAAGATCGATTACAAGACCGACTACCTGGGAACCGACACCGGTGACAAGACCTATTGGGGAGCCAAATTCGAAATCAACTTCTAGTATTGTTGAAAGGAAATTCTGTCCAAAGGAGGTTAACCATGCGTAAATTACTACTGATACTGGCAGCCTTCAGCCTCGTCGGCCTTGGCTGTGCGGCCCGGCAGGCTGCAACACCGGCGGCCGGCACCACCCAGGGCCAGTCAGACCCCGACCGCCAGGCCATAGAGCAGCTCTGCCTGAACTACGCCAGGGGGATGAACGATCGTGATGCCCGGCTGATCCTTTCCATGTTCGCCGACGACGGCAAGTTCATCACCCGCATCAACGGCGCCAACCAGACGGTTACCAAGCGGAAATACGCCCAGTTATGTCCCAGCAAGTTCGCCTACTGGAACAAGATCGGCCTGCAGGCCAAACCCACGGTGAAGAATATCGTGATCAACGGCGACCGGGCCGAGGGCAGTATGAGGATGAAATATTCCGGTCCGGGCTGGAGTTCGGTCGAAAACTACGCCCTGAAGTTCGAAAAGCGCAACGGCAAGTGGATCATAACCTCGATCCAGGACGAGTAGGAGAATAAAGACCGGCCCGCGCACTTTGCACGGGCCTCAACCATTGCCACAAGGGAAGCTTATGTGTCGATTGCTTGGCTTAGCAGCCTGTCAGTTGGAAGTGATACCGGGAGCCGTGGAAGAAAATCTTGAAAGGATGGACAGCCAGATCAGACTGATCAGGTATTACAGTCCCTGGGTAAAAATCGTCGTCACCCCGGAGTTGTGCATTCAGGGTTCGCCCAACTTCCGCGAACTGGCACAGCCCATTCCAGGTCCGATCACTGACTATTGTTCCCGGATCGCCAAAGAACATGGAATCTACCTGATTCCGGGCTCGTTGTACGAACAGGATGGTGATGATGTCTACAACTCCAGCCCGGTGATCGATCCCGGGGGAAAAATCGTGGCGGTGTATCGCAAGATGTATCCCTGGCGGCCACACGAAAAAACCAAGTCAGGGTGTGACACCGTGGTATTTGATATCCCGAAAATCGGCCGTATCGGCCTTTGCAACTGCTACGACCTGTGGTTCCCGGAACTGATAAGGGATCTTGTCTTCAAAGGCGCCGAGATCATCTTCATCCCCACCGCCTGCGGCAGCCAGGACCGGGCTCAGGAAATAATCCTGACCCAGGCAGCCGCCATCCAGAACCAATGCTACGTCGTCAGCGTCAACGGCGTCGGAGCCGGCGAGGTGGGCTCGGGCGGCAAGGGCAAGAGCCTGCTCGTCGATCCGGAGGGCAACATCGTCCAGATGGCCGGCCAGCTGCCGGAAAATCTGATCGCCATGGTAGATCTGGACAACGTCCAGCTGGCCCGGGACCACGGGGTGGCCGGGGTTTCCCGCCCCCTGGCGTCCTTTTTCCACGAGCGCCACCGGTTCTCGTACCAGAGCCAGCCCTACGAAAGCAGCCCGGTATTTGCAGCCAACAAGCTGGACAAATAGGGTTGCCGCCGCAACAGCGACACTCAGCGTCAAACAACCAACCCCCAGCAGGCGGGTATAATTAAGACCTGTGACCCACAGGACTCCGAACGTTTAAGTTTTTAGCGCATGCAAAGCATGCGGTTTCCCAAAAAACAATGAAACACCCAATTACGGGAGATACGACGTGAGCACAAACAAACATCTGGATGAACTCAGATCCAAGTACGTGGCCCAAGGCTATGTCAGTGCCCGGCCGATCTACGTGGACAAGGCCCGGGGCGCCCTGGTCTGGGACAGCGGCGGCCGCCAGTACATGGACTTTGCCGGCGGAATCGCAGTGATGAACGTGGGCCACAGCCACCCCAAGGTGGTCGAGGCGGTCCGGGACCAGGCCGGCAGGTACATGCACACCTGCTTCATGGTCCTGCCCTACGAACCTGCCATCCGGCTGGCAGAAAAAATCTGCACCCTGCTTCCCGGCCCCACCCCCAAAAAGGCCATGTTCGTCAACAGCGGAGCCGAGGCGGTGGAAAACGCAATCAAGATAGCCCGCTACCACACCAAGCGGGCCGGAATCATCGCTTTTGAAAACGGCTTTCACGGCCGCACCCTGATGGGCATGAGCCTGACCAGCAAGGTCAAGCCCTACAAGCTGGGCTTCGGGCCCTTTGCCCCGGAGATCTACCGCATGCCCTTTGCCTACTGCTACCGCTGCCCCTTCGGGGCCAGGGCCGGGGTCTGCGACCTGGAGTGCGCCGGCCACCTGGAAAATTTTCTCGTCAACCACACCGCTGCCGAGACGACGGCGGCCCTGATCGCCGAACCGGTCCTGGGCGAAGGCGGCTACATAGTTCCGCCGCCAGAGTACTTCCCGCGCCTCAAGCGGATCTGTGACCGGCACGGCATCCTGCTGATCGCAGACGAGATCCAGACCGGCCTCGGACGCACCGGCACCATGTTCGCCATGGAGCACTGGAAGGTGGAAGCCGACATCACCACCGTGGCCAAGAGCCTGGCAGCCGGCATGCCCCTCAGCGCCGTGGCCGGCAAGGCCGAAATCATGGACAGCGTCCATCCCGGCGGTGTCGGCGGCACCTACGGGGCCAACCCCCTGGCCTGCCGGGCAGCCCTGGCCGTCTTCGATGTCTTCGAGGAAGAAGATCTGCTGGCAAGGGGAAACGCCCTGGGAGGGCGTCTGATGGCCGGCCTCAAGGAACTGGAAGAAGAATTCGACCTCATCGGCGACGTACGCGGCCTCGGTCCCATGGCGGCCCTGGAGCTGGTCAAGGACCGCAGGACCAAGGAGCCGGCCCCGGAAGCAGCCAAGGCCATCGCCGATCACTGTTTCCAAAACGGCCTCATCCTGCTGGTCTGCGGCTGCTACGGCAACGTGCTGCGGTTCATGATGCCGCTTGTGACCAGCGAGGACCAGCTGGACGAAGGCTTGGCAATCCTGCGCCGGGCCTTCGAACAACCGGCCTGAAACCCCAAAGCCAACCACAGGAAGAAGCCATGAACGGATTTTTCAACCGCATTCTCAACATCGACCTGGACAGCGCCACGGCCGCAATCGAGGCCCTCGACGACGAGCCCTGCCGCCGATACCTGGGAGCCAAGGGCCTGGCTTCCTGGCTGCTGGCCGAGCGCAACCCGGCCGGGGTGGATCCCCTGGCCCCGGACAACCTGCTCGTCTTTGCCACCGGCCCGGTGACCGGCACCATGGTCTGGGGATCTTCCCGCTACGGGGTCTTTACCAAGTCGCCCCTTACCGGGCTGTACGCCGAGTCGTACTGCGGTGGAAAGGTGCCGGAGGCCATCTCCGCCACCGGCTTCGATGCCATCGTGATCAAGGGCCGGGCCTCCTGCCTGTCGGTGATGGTGATCACCGACCAGGGCGCCGAGATTCACCCGGCCCCGGAACTGGCCGGCAAGGACACCTTCGCCACCGAGGCGGCGGTGGCGGAAAAGTACATAGGAAAGACTGCCGGGGGGCAAAAGGCCGGCACTGTGGTCATCGGCCCGGCGGCCGAAAACGGGGTCCGCTTCGGGGTGATAAAAAACAACGGCTGGCGGGTGGCCGCACGCACCGGCACCGGCACGGTGCTGGGATCAAAGAACGTCAAGGCCATCGTCTTCAAAGGCGGCTGCCGGCGCCCGGTCCACGACGGACAGGGGCTGCGCAGTCTGTACAAGCAGCTGGCCGCCGAGGCCCGGGACAATCCCATCGTAAAGGCCTACAAGTCCATGGGCACCTCCCAGATGGTCAACATCATGAACGCCGCCGGAGCCTTTCCCACCGGGTACTGGAAAAGAGGCACCTGCGCCCACAAAGAGCGGATAAACACCGAGGCCCTGCACGGCCGCTGCCGGGTAAGGCCCCATGCCTGCGCCAAGTGCTACCTTTCCTGCGGCCGGATGACCACGGTGAAAACCGGCCGCCACGCCGGGCTGCAGATAGAAGGGCCGGAATACGAGACCATCTACGCCTTCGGCGGCCTGTGCATGATCGACTCCATCGAGGAGATAATCCATCTCAACCATCTTTGCGACGCCGCCGGCATGGACACCATCACCACCGGCAACCTGTGCGCCTTCGCCATGGAGGCCCGCCGGCTGGGCAAGTCCGACTACCCCGTCGACTTCGGGGATGCCGACGCCACCGCCGAGCTGATCCGGCTGATCGCCGACTGCCGGGGTGTGGGAAAAATTCTGGCCGGCGGCATCCGCCAGGCGGCCGCAGCATGGGACATGCAGAACGAGGCCGTCCACGTCAAGGGCCTGGAGCCGGCCGGCTACGATCCCCGGGTCCTCAAGGGCATGGGCCTGGGATACGCCACTTCCGGCCGCGGGGCCTGCCACCTGCGGGCCACCTTCTACAAGCCGGAGCTATCCGGCCTGATCGCCCCGGACAAGATCGAGGGCAAGGCCCGGCTGTACATCGACTACGAGGACCGCTTGACCATATTCGACACCCTGGTGCTGTGCCGCTTCTACCGCGACATCTATACCTGGCAGATGCTGGGGCAACTGGTCGAGGCCGCCACCGGCATCCGCGCAACCGAAGAAAACCTGCGGCAAATAGCCGCCCGGATATCTTCCCTGGTGCGCAACTTCAACCTACGGGAGGGCATGGACGCCGGGGACGAAACCCTGCCGGCGCCGTTTTACCGGCCCCTGGAAGACAGCGGGGCCAGGATCTCGAAAGAGCAGTTCAGGCAGCTGCTCTCCGATTACCTTGCCCTGAGGAAATGGCGGCCGGCCTGACGGCCGCCCCGGCCTTTTACCTCGAAAAAAAAGACCTTCTTGACACCTTTATCCTTTTCCAGCGAACCGCAAAGGATGGGACCATGAACTACACCACGACCGCAACGCTGATCATCGCCCTGCTGCTCGGCCTGCTTTCAGCCGGAAACTGCCTGGCAGGCTCCAACAACTACGACACCGATTTCACCCCGGCCTGGAAGATGAAACAAAGCGACTGGTCGGACCCGGCAGAGATAAGGCGCACCTGGAACGAGGCCATCGTCTCGATTCCCGCCGGCCCCGGCAAGGTCTATGAAACCCTGATGCAGGAACTTGACAGGAGCAAGATACCGGCCGGTAAGCGTTTTGCCACCATCATCTACCTGCACGGCTGCTCCGGGGTCTGGCTGGGCACCTACGACCGGACAGACTTTCTGGCCAGGCACGGCTTTGCCGTCATCGCGCCCGTCAGCTTTGCCCGCAAGAAGTACCCCAAGTCCTGCGACCCGGAAAGAAGCAGGGGAGGATTTTACCGCGGGACCCTGAAGATGAGACAATACGACGCCGAGTACGCCATCGTCCAGGCCAAGACCCTGGACTGGGTGGACCCGGAAAACGTCTTTCTGATGGGGCTGAGCCAGGGGGCCATCACTGTCGCCACCCTGCACTCGGAAGACCCCCGCGCCAGGGTGCGGGCCCGGATCATCGAGGGCTGGACCTGCCATGCCGTCTGGCCGGAATACAGGGGGCTCAAGGCCCCTGCCGGCGAGCCGGTCCTGTCCCTGGTGGCCGCGAAAGATCCCTGGTTCCGGCAATGCTGCCAGGGCGACTGCGGCAGCTTCATGAACAAGGAAAACGGCAGCCGTTCGATAGTCTACAAAAAAGGCAAGCTGCGCCGCTGCCACGAGCTGCTGGCATACCCCCAGGCCCGCAAGGCGGTGCTGGATTTTCTCAGGCAACAGATGAAGAAGTAACAGGCAAGGGCCGAGCGGGCCCCGGCTCGTTCGGCACCTGCCTCCGGACTGAAACCTGTAAACCTGAAACGCAACAGAAAGGAGCACAACTTGAAACGCAACCGGTTTTTCTCGATCCACATCCTTGTCTTTGTACTTGCAACCGGGCTTTGCTGGGCAGGGGCCGTCCCGGCCCGGGCCACCTTGCGCAAGCAGGTAAGGGCCAAAGTGGCGGTCATCGCCTCGTGTAACATCGAAGCCGGCGGCGGTGCCTATCCCATGGCCGTAGTGGCCTCGATGAAAATGTTCCAATACGCCGGCGCAAAGCCGGTGTTGATCGACATGGAAGATATCGACAAGGGCAGGCTTGGCCAGTTCGACGTCATATACTTTGCCGGAGGATATGCCGACCATTACTACCGTTACTACCAGGGTTCGATCGCCCAGAAGATCCGTGACTTCATCGCCGACGGCGGCGGATATATCGGTGTCTGCGCCGGAGCCTATTTCGCCTGCGACAAGATACAATGGGAAAACGGGGTTTACGACTACCCGCTGAATCTCAACCCGGGCCAAGCCTCCGGCGGCCTCAAAGGCGTCGGATCGATCCACGATCTTGCCAACGGAGCCAATTACGATCCCTGGGCCCTGTGCAACATCCGGATCACCCACAAGGAATCGGGTGACAGCTATGACGTGGGCCAAAGTTTCAAGGTCGGCTACCTCTACGGGCCCTACTTCGAAAACCTGGGCTCGGCCACCGTCGTCGCCCGCTACGACTACAACGGAAGTGCCGACGAAAAGCCGGCCATGGTGAAATACTCTTATGGCAACGGCAAGGTCTTTCTGTCCGGCCCCCACCCCGAATTCGAGGAGACCGCCACCATCGATGCCTCCCGGGACTGGGCCTTCGGCGACAATTACGGCAATGCCAATAAAGACGGCATTCCGGTCAACGACCCGGACAGCGAGTGGGACCTGATGCGGGACGTGCTGGCCTGGATGTGCCCGGACAAGGTGGTCTGGGAAGATGTGCCCGACCGAACCCCCAAAACCAGGCGGGCCGCGGTCTATGCCGGCCCCGGAACATCGGCCCGGGTGGTCTGGCCGGTTATGAAGATGCTCGACGAACTGGGCATCGAGCCTTACGCCTGGGACGGCTACGGCTCCTACGAAGTGGTAAAACGTGAATGGGTGGCTCCCCACTCACCCCGGTTCCAGCTCTGCGTCTTTCCCAATGGCAACACTGCCCTGATGAGAACCAAGTACCAGGGCACCAACGACATGATCTTCATTCAGAAGGCTACCATGAAAAAGTTTCTCCAGGATGGCGGCCATATAATCGGTATCGGCGGCGGCGCCAGGGCGGTTCTGGACTCACAAACCCTCGGCTTCTGGGAATCGAGTACTTACACCCCCGAATCTCCGGTAAACCATGGCATGGAAGGCATCACCCTGATCGATGACACCATAAAGGGAGATGGCCAAGATGACTACCAGGTGGCCTACTGGTCCAAACCGGCCGCCGCAGATGGCTGGGATGAAGGTCAAATCGCTTCCAACACGATATTTGCCGGACAATACACTCCGGTGGCCTGGAGATCCGGCCAGGTAACCCAACAGCAGGGAGCCGTGGCCGTAGCCTACTTCGACGATCTCGGGCAGGACAAAATCGCAATGGTCCGCTATCCCAAGTGGAACGGCAAGATATTCCTTTGTGCTGTCGATCCCTTTGTCGAAGAAGGCAGTCTGAAAGACGACTGCCTATGGGACAACCGCTCGTCCCAGGAGGCCAGCGACGGCTACAACGATCCGGACAGCGAGAAAACAATCATCCGCAATGTGCTCTCATGGATGGGGTTGGTTCCTGAGCAGACGTCACGCAAAGTGCGCACCGAAACATTCGGCACCATGGTCGCGGCAGGGAGCCAGGATGCAAATCATTATCACTACATCGACGCCACCGACACATCCCGCGACATAGAACTGAAACTTGAATGGGAAAACACACAGGCGGATCTCGATCTTTTCCTCTTTGACCCTTCCGGCAACCTGGTAGCCGCTTCAAGCTCTAACAACCGGAATCCGGAACGTGTATCATTTCGCCCACACGTGAGTGGCCGTTATAAAATAAAAGTTCAGGCTTACTCAAATCTTTCCTTTTATGTATTGAAAGCGACCTATAAGGTCGGGAGCGTCACAAGAATATTGGACCTCGACGATGCATACTTTGCCAGAAGCTTCCTGCTGCCTGTTGGCAACGGTACCGGCACCATCAACATCGAAGTGGAAAGGGCCGGTGACCAAACTTTCGATATTCTCCTGTTGGGTCCTGACAAAGTGCCGGTAAAGGACATCCAAAAGACAGGCCTCAACGGTCTGTGGCATATTTCATATACGGTCAGTGGTAAGGGAGGTAACTACATTTTTACAATCTCTGCCGCCGATGACCAGCGTGGCAGAATTTCTGCCGTCTGGCCTCAATAAAAGCACCAGGGCCGTATAGCCTCTGAAGGGGCTATACGGCTCCTGTCTCCATGCCCGGGGTCTTTACTTTCCGGGCAAAGCATACCGGGCGGTAACCAGCCAACCTCAAAAAGGGGGTTAATCGGTACCGTTCAGCAGGCACAATTAAAGCAGGATATCTACAGCTCTCCGATAGTTTAAGTTGTTGCCGAATGCAAAATGCGGTTTCCTAACAACAGCGATTTAGATAACCTTTTCTGTTTTGCAAAATATCATTCCAAATCTGCTCCGGCTTTCCGATACCCGGCCTGTACTCCGGCCAATTTTACACTAAAGTTACAGACTTTTCCGGCGAAATAGATTTCAGCACCAAAAGGATGGTGTTTACGGGCGCTGGCTGCATCCGGGCCGATCGGGGACATCCCCGTTGCCCGCCATCTACAGGTTCGCAATAGCGGAGGGAAAACACCATGAAATGGAGAGACCTGGCATTCTGGAAAAAGCTGGGGCTGAGCTTTGGAGGACTGGTCGCCATCTTGATAACCAGCTCCCTCGGAGTCTACTTCGCTCTGAATCACATCAGTGCGAAAGCCTCCGACACAATCAACGCCAGTAAAATAGATTCCATCCTGGCCCGCAAGATCATTCTGCACTATCAAGGCGTAGACAAGATCTTCAAGGCCCTGTTGATGGGCAATGCGCAGTTAAAGGTCAAAACCGACGACCACAGCTGTTCCCTGGCCAAATGGCTCTATGGCCCCCAACGCCGCCAGGCGGTCAAAATGTTCCCCTGGATGGAAGAATATCTGAAGCCTCTCGAAAAGAGCCATTTCGATCTGCACAGCTCCTTCGGGGCAATCAAACAGGCCCTGGACAAGGCCGGCACGCAAGACAAACAGGCTGTATTCGAAGAGGCCAAACAGATCTTCCACAACCGCACCCTCCCGGCCCTGGCCGAAGTCCGTTCCCGGATGGAAGGAATCCAGAAGCGGCTCAGGGAGATAATTTCGCAGTCGGACAAAAGCCTCATGGCAACAACGGCCACAGCCAAACGCAATCTTATCATAACCTCCATCCTGGCCCTGGCCGTGGGCATCCTCCTGGCCACATTCATCACCCGTTACATAACCGCCAAGATCCACCATCTGGTGGACTTTGCCGGAACACTTGCGCAGGGCGACTTCACAGCCAGGGTCGATTTTCAGCAAAAAGACGAACTGGGTGTTCTGGCCTCGGCCCTTGACCGGACATGTCTCAAACTGGGCGCGTTGTTCCAGACTTTGTCAGACGAAATCGTACACCTGTCAACCGGTATTCAGAGCCTGGAAATTGTGGCCCGCCAAATGGCTTCCAATTCGACCGATGTATCGGAAAAATCCAACACCGTCGCCGCCGCCGCCGAACAGATGAGCGCAAACCTCAACACTATTACGGCCGCCAGCGAGGAAGCTTTTTCCAACATCAACATGGTGGCCGCCGCCGCCGAGGAAATGACCAGCACGGTCAGCGATATCGCCGGCAACAGTGAAAAGGCACGCACAGTTACGGCTCAGGCGGTCGAAAAGGCCGGTTCGACCTCTGAAAAGGTAGTCCGTCTGGGCCATGCCGCCGACAAAATCAGCAAGGTGACCGAAGTGATTACCGAAATATCGGAGCAAACCAACCTGCTGGCCCTAAACGCCACCATCGAAGCGGCCAGAGCCGGTGAGGCCGGCAAGGGGTTTGCCGTGGTAGCCAACGAGATCAAGGAGCTTGCCCGGCAGACTGCCGATGCCACCCAGGATATAAAACATAAAATCGAAGACATTCAGCAAAGCACCGGTGACACCGTCTCCGAGATCGAACACATCTCGGAAGTGATCAATCAGATAAACAGTATCGTCGATTCAATTGCGACAGCCGTAGACCAGCAGGCACAGGCCACTCAGGAAATTGCTTCCAACATCAACCAGGCTTCCCAGGGCAACCAGGAAGTCAACCAGAGTGTATCACAGGTGTCTGAATTCTCGTCCAAGATAGCAATGGATATCGCCAAGGTTCATGAAATCGCCGCCGAATTCAGCAGCGACAGTCAGATGGTAAGCACAAACACCAGCGAAATGGCCCAGTTCATAGGCAAGCTGAAGGACATGATGGGGCACTTCAAAGTCCCGGCCACCCAGGCGGCCCGGGCTGGCGCTTCGGCGGCCCCTGTGGATATACCCGACCTTATCAAGTGGAATTCGAACATCGCCATAGGCGTGGAAGTAATCGATACCCAGCACAAGAAGCTGGTAGACCTCATCAACGAACTCTACCGTTCCATCCGCCGGAAGTCAGGAAAGGCCGCCATAAAGCAGGTCCTCGAGGAACTGACCGATTATACACGCACCCACTTCAGCTTCGAAGAAGGACTAATGCAAAAATGCTCCTATCCCGGCCTTGAAAAACACATGGAAATCCATGCCGATTTCGTCGCCCGGCTTGAACAGTTGCAGGAGAAATTCAAAAGCGGCAATGCCCTGCTTTCGATGGACCTGATGGAATTTCTGAAAAACTGGCTGATAGACCATATCCAGGGCACCGACAGAGGTTACGTCGACCTGTTCAGGGAAAACGGTATAAACTGAACACGGCTGACAGCAGCCTTGACTTCCATCTGCATCTCGGCTATTGAAGAGAGTCCATAAACACCCGGGTGCTCCAAGATGAGCCGAAGAGGGAACCCCGTGCAAATCGGGGACGGGCCCACCGCTGTAATCGGGGACGAAAGCGGCTGAAATACCACTGGCAGCGAAGGCTGCCGGGAAGGTGCCGCCGGTAGGAGGAGCCGAAAGTCAGAAGACCTGCCCGGGTGCGGGGCCGTATTCATGGGCATTGGAGCATGGCCCCAGGATCCTGACGGATGAAAATGGGACATCCCGGATCGATATTTCAATCTTCGGTCCGGGTTTCTTTTGCCCGGACCACGGCGAACCACAAGGAGGTGTAAATGGCAGGCCATCGGAAACTTCAATTTGCAGTAATTCTGGCTCTAATAGTCACCTTGGCGGCAGTTCCGGCAGCGTTTGCCTCCGGGCATGGCAAGAAACATCCCGAGAAAACGGGTATTCTTCTGGTTGCTTTCGGTTCATCGGTCAAAAGCGCCCAGATTTCTTTCCGTAACATCGACCGGCAGGTGAAAAAGGCCTTCCCGAAGGTGCCGGTCCGCTGGGCTTATACTTCCAGGATCATCCGCAAGAAACTGGCACGGCAGGGGCAGCAGCTGAATTCGGTGGCCGTCGCCCTGGCCAAAATGATGGATGAAGGTTTCACCCGGGTGGCAATTCAGTCCCTGCACACCATCCGGGGAGAAGAATACGACGATCTTGTCCAGACGGCCCGCGCCTTTACCACGATGGCGGAAGGGTTTGAAAAGATAACCATCGGCGAACCTTTGCTGTCGCGTGAAAAAGACCTTCAGGCAGCTGCAGCCGCGGTGCTTGCCAATATTCCCAAAGAGCGCAAAGCCAACGAAGCAGTAGTTCTCATGGGGCACGGCACCCCTCATCCTTCCAACGCGTTTTATGCGGCCTTCATGTATCATCTGCAACACAAGGATCCCAATATTTTCGTGGGTACCGTCGAGGGCTGGCCCGGAATCGACGAGGCCGTCGACTGGCTGAAAAGCAGAAAGATCAAGAAAGCCTATCTGATGCCCTTCATGTCGGTAGCCGGCGATCATGCCAAAAACGACATGGCCGGTGATGAGCCCGATTCATGGAAATCGATCATAACCAAGGCCGGCATAAAATGCGTGCCGGTGCTCAAGGGTACGGCTGAATTCGACAACATGATAGCCATCTGGCTGAGTCATCTGAAAATCGCCATGGCCCACCTCAAATAGACACCCGGCAGTTGAAAACGCCGGTTTTCAAATTGACACCGATCTCCACAGGCTGTCCGAAGCCGGCTTCGGACAGCCTGTGGCAACAGGTTTTCCCCGCCGACATTTAATGCTAAAAAGAACGGTTGGCTCTTGACTTGGCAGAGGGCTTCTGGTTAGGGTTTTTTATTTGTTATGTATTTTGGTTATACAAACAAGGGAGACCTGACCATGAATATAATGCGCAAGTACGTGAAGCTGGTCGATGCCCTCAATGGCAAGATCGGCGTCCTGGTTGCCTGGATGACGACCCTGCTGGTGTTGAACGTATTTTACGACACCATCATGCGCTATGCCTTCAAAAAAGGCAACATCGCCCTTCAAGAGCTGGAATGGCACATATTTTCAGTCATATTCCTTATAGGCGCCGCATACACCCTGAAACACGACGGTCACGTCAGGGTAGACATCATCTACACCCGGCTGGGACAAAGGGCCAAAGCCTGGATCAATCTCTTCGGCACCATATTCTTCCTGATCCCTTTCTGCCTGATCGTAATGTACGCCACCAGCGGTTTTATAGCCAATTCCTGGGCCGTGCGCGAAATGTCACCCGATCCGGGCGGTCTTCCCGCCCGCTATATTCTAAAGTCCATGATTCCCCTGGGCTTCTTCCTGCTGATGCTCCAGGGAATCGCCGAAGGATTGAAGGCGATTCTCTTTCTCAAAGGTGACCGGGATTACGGGGAGGGCCGCTGATATGACCGAGTTAATCCATGAATTCATGCCGCTTGTCATGTTCACCGCCGTCTTTGCGCTCTTGCTGCTGGGCTATCCGGTGGCCTTCACCATCGGCGGAGTCTCCCTGTTTTTCGGATTGATGGGATTCGGAGTAGACTTTTTCAATCTGCTGCCTCTGCGGATATGGGGTACAATGACCAACTTCACTCTCCTGGCGGTGCCGCTTTTCATCTACATGGGAGTCATGCTGGAAAAATCCGGCATTGCCGAAGAACTGCTGGAAACCATGGCCCTTGTCTTCGCCAAGGTCAGGGGCGGGCTGGCCATGTCGGTGGTCTTCGTCGGCGCCCTGATGGGCGCATCAACCGGCATCGTCGGAGCCACAGTGGTTACCATGGGGCTGCTTTCGGTGCCCACCATGCTCCATCGCAAGTACAACAAGGCCCTGACCACGGGAACGGTTGCGGCCTCGGGAACCCTGGGGCAAATCATACCGCCCAGTATCATCCTGGTGTTGCTGGGCGACATAATCAATGTGCCGGTGGGCGATCTTTTCATCGGGGCGGTCATCCCCGGCCTGATCCTGGTGGCCCTCTATATGCTCTATATCTTCATAGTGGCCAACATCAAACCGGAGTGGGCTCCTCCCATCCCCAAAGAAGAACTGGCCGGAATATCCCGCCGGGAACTGATCCGGCGCGTCCTGCGGGCCCTGATCCCGCCCCTGTTTCTGATGCTGGCGGTCCTGGGCTCGATCTTCGCCGGCATCGCCTCGCCCACCGAGGCGGCTTCGGTGGGCGCGGTGGGGGCAACCATCCTCACCATTTTCCACAAAAGGTTCAATCTCCAAATCGTCAAAGACGTCATGCACACCACCACGATCCTCACCTGCATGGTATTTATCATCCTTGTCGGCGCAACAACCCTGGGGCTGGTCTTTCGCGGGCTGGACGGCGACGCGCTGGTACGCGACCTTATCCAGTCACTGCCGTTTGGCAAGTGGGGAATACTGCTTATCGTCATGAGCATCATCTTCATCGCCGGCTTTTTCCTGGATTTTATCGAAATCACTTTTATTCACGTCCCCGTGCTGGCGCCGATAATGATTTCCATGGGAGTAAATCCCCTCTGGCTGGCGGTATTGATCGCCGTTAACCTGCAGACTTCTTTCCTGACGCCGCCTTTCGGTTTCTCCCTCTTTTATCTGAAGGGGGTCTGCCCTCCGGAAGTACAGACGATGGATCTTTACAAAGGGATAATTCCTTTCGTGATCATTCAGCTCATCGGGCTGACGATAATCTGCATGATTCCGGAATCGATCACCTGGCTGCCGCGGATACTTCTGGGAGACTGATCGGGGCACGCAACCAACGGCTGCAGGCACAGCGGATCGTTTTGGGCCATGGCGGGTATCTGTCAAAGACGGAAAGAAAAAAGGAAACGGGGGAAAGCGTAATGTTCGCTTTCCCCCGCGGACAGGGGTGAGGTGGCGATTCACCTCTTGTAAAAGCCTGACAGGAGGACAAGTGAGGGAGGTGGCTCCATGTCCCCCGTATCAGGGTCAGGCGGCCTTTTTGACTTCGATCTCCGCGTATTGCAGTATTTCCGGCACTATGTCTGCCCAGCCCAAAGGCATTATGTGCACCCCCTGAACCAGGTGTTTTACCTTGGCAATGAAACGGCCCATCATTTCAGCGGCCTTCTTTTTGCGGTCAGCCTTGTCGACGCTGCCGATTTGGTCTATCCATTCCTGCGGAACGGTAATTCCGGAAACGTTCTTGTTCATAAAATTTCCCATCTGGGGCGATTTCAGAACGACAACACCCAACTGAATGGGACGGTTGAACTTCGACGCCAGGTTGATGCAGCGTTCCAGGACGGCCTCGTCGTAAACGGCCTGAGTCTGGAAAAATTCCGCCCCGGCATCCACCTTTTTTTTCATCTTGAGCAGCTGGAGTTCCAGCGGCTCGAAGTTGGGATTTACAACCGCTCCCAGGGCCATATCGATGCCGTTCTCCAGCCTGTTTCCGGTAAGATCGTAGCCTTCCACCAGCTTTCTGGCCATCTTGATCAGCTGCACCGAGTCCAGGTCGAAAACCGGTTTGGCTTCCTTGTGGTCACCGAGCTGGATATGGTCTCCGGTAAGCAGCAATACGTTGTCGATACCGAAAGAATAGGCCGTCAACAGGTCGGATTGCAGAGCAATACGGTTGCGGTCGCGGCAGGTAAGCTGATAGATGGGTTCGATACCCCGGTTTTTCAGCCCGACGCTGGCAAACATCGAACCCAGGCGCATAACCGCCGACTGGTTGTCGGTTACGTTGACAGCGTGAACATAATCTTTAAGTAATTCGGCCTCTTTTACACACTGGGGCACCTTGGATTTGTCACGTGACAGGGCGCCCTTGATGGGTCCCACCTCACCGGTTACGACGAAAATATCTTCATTGAACAGGGTGGTCAGTTTCATTTTCAGACTCCTTGCTTGGTCATGATTGGCTATCGCCAGTTCCTTTGACATACTTCCATGGGGGCTTGTTCATGCCTGCCGGCCCCTGGAGGTAGCCGCAGGCAAACGCACGGACGCAAAACAATCAGTCCTGGTTGCTGACGGTGATCCGGCCGGCAATCGAACAAAACGTGGCCTCGTTCGGACTGACCCGCAAAGATCTGGGCCGGCTCCACTTGGCGTTGTTTTTGGGACTCTGGTAATCTTCAATCAGTTCCAGGCGCCCTAGTTGCTTCAGCCGCTCATAAATCATTATCCAGCCACAGGGCCTTTCCTCGTCGACTTCGCAATGACCGTTTTCTGCACCGCCGCAAGGACCGTTCAGCAGCTGTTTGGCACACAGGGTCATTGGACAAAGACCGCCGGTGTATTCGATTATGCACTCTCCGCAAAGCGAGCAGAATTCTTCGATCTCGTTGTCCGATACGGTTTCTCCGCCGAAAATGGTGTCACAGCCGGGGTGGACCAGTGCTCCGTCGGTGGCGTCAATTACGGTATGCACACCCTGCCCGCAGGCCAAAACCAGAAAGGAATCGGCCTCGCTGACTTCCTGCTTGTAGTCTTCCTGCAGTACCTGCCGCGTGTTGGAAAGCTTGCACAAAGACATTCCCTGGGGACCGGGAACCGTGTACCCGACCACATTGATCCCCCTTCTGATAAGACGTTCCGCCATTTTCTGGGTTTCGTCTTCGCCACCGGAATGGCATTTCCAGGCGCAGTTGTTGCATCCGACCACAAACACTTTTTCCCCGGGTTTTATAAAACTTACAATTTCCTCGATCGGCTTCTGAATTGTAGCATGCATGGTTGACTCCTGAGACAATGGATTTAATATTCTGGGAAAGATCGCGCCGATCCTTCCCGGCTCTTCCAGATCCCCAAACGGCAATTCCATCCTCAGCCGGACTCATTCCGACACCGGATGCTACAGGGCCGCCCGACGCCGTATTGGGCTGTAATGACGACTAATCGAAAAACAAGCGGTTTGCCTGCACGCCGGCCTGTTGGAACATCCGGTAAAGGACCTCCAGACGGGCGTTGGCTATCTTGACCGCCAGATCCCTTTCTGCTTCTTCGTTTTCCGTCGCGTAGCATGCCAGGCAACGCTGATAATCATACCGGCGTTGTTCAGCTTCAATCCTGAAATCGCAGAAAAAGAATGTCTGGGCATTGCGACGATTGTCAAAATGCTCCACGGCCGGAACTTCCTCGAGTTCAACGGCCACCTTCACCTTCCGGCCGGATTTTGCCATGTTGATAAAATCGTAAATGGTATAGACGGGCTCATGTTCTTCTTTGAGGTCATCAAACCTGACCATCATGCCTTCAAGGGTAAATTGCTCTTGTCCGGGATCTATTCCGGCTTCTTTCAGCGTCTTGTAATCCCTGGCCAGATGCCGGTTGGCGATCAGAACCGCCTGGGCCACATGCTGGCAAAGATTGTTGGGGCACCCTCTGGCGTAACATTTCCTAAATTCGAAATCCCTGCCGTCGACAGCTCCCCGGTAGCGGCAAAGAAATATATACGCCTGGTATCGGCTTTGCCGATGGGCGAAATCCACAGGTACTATATCGAAAGCCGGTTCAAGACGGATGTCCGCCCCTTGGGCCTTGAAAGACACCAGGTCGCTGATGCGCCTGGGCGGCAATGTCGTGCGGGCTGAATTCATTTATAGCCTCCCTTGTCAGTACACAAACACGGCATCGGCTTCCATTGCGGCAATGTTCAGTGCCCCGGCAGCCGTGGTGTTTGCCCCTTCAACCAGGTTGTCTTCAGCTATGTGGCGCTCATTGATGCACGGAACGCAAACCAGGAGTTCGCCTCCCAGTTCAAGAAAGTCTTCGAGCAGTTTCTTCAGTTCCGGGAATCCTCCGGGGGGCAACATGGTGTCCACATATCCTTTTTGGGCCAGGTAGACTCCGTTTCCCTGAAGAACAACGGTCGCCTTGATGTCCATGGCCAAAGCCGCATTGGCCATCACAAAAGGCATGGCGGCTTTTTCGGGATCATCACCGGCCTTCGTGCAGAAATAAATGATCTTTTCTTCATTATCGCTCATTTTGACTTCCTTCCTTTTATCCGGATTACTTATTGATTGTACTGCATTGCCCGTTGTTTGACTTTCACCAGATATAGTACCAGAGGCCTGTATAACTGGTGGGTCCATTTGGCGAACGGGACTTCCAGCACCAGCATGGGTACGGCTATCATCAGGTGGATCACGTAGACGTAGTAGGTCGCCAACGGCATCTCCAGCCAGCGGGTAAGGTGGATTACGATACCCGAGAATGTTGTCAGCCAAAGCAGAATCAAAAAGGCCCAGTCGGTGGAATGCGAGTTTTCATAGACTGTCTTGCTTTTCTTCAGGCGGCCCATGATGGCGTATGTGGTTCCGTAAAGAATGGCGAAGGTGGCATAGTATCCCAGCAACCGGACGGGATGCCAGAGGGGGTAAAACTCGTCCCTTTGAAACCAGCGGATGCCGACCACCACCAGCAGGAAAACCGTGCTGTATCCCGTCATGATAAGAAAATGCACCAGCCATTGCTTGCGTTGAGATGCCGTGCCGCAGCTTCCGAATCTCTTCTGGGTCAGAAAATGAACGATAAATTCCCTTGCTTCCGCCAGATAGAGCCTCAGGGGAACTCCTCTTACGGACCGGTTGAGCGGTTGCTGCCGGTCAGATATGTCAAGTACCGGATATTGGCCCGGATCACCCATGACGCCCTTGAAAAGCCGCCAGGCGTTCGACAGCAACAGAAACGAGAGTACGGCCAGCATAACCAGGTCCAGGACTTCTATCACCCGGTTGGGAGCAAACACGTTCAGCGCGACCCGGTCGGTCAGCATGGGACCATGGTAGAAATAGAATCCCAGACCCACCAGGGCTGCTATCGCCAGGATCGATAAGACTTCGAATGGCTTGGAAGTATAAAAAAGTCTCGATATCCCTGTCCAGTCGTAGGCCGATGTCAGGTAACGACGCAGCCCCATCATTACTTCCCCGGGATTTGCCAGCCGGGGGCAGGTTTCACTGCAGTCACCACAGTAATAACACAGCCAGGGTTCCGGGCTTTGGATCAGGCGGTCCTCCAGACCGAGTTGAAGATAGCGGATCACTTTGCGCGGAAACGGTGTATCTTCTGACGACAAGGAACAAACGGCCGTGCAATTGCCGCAATTGAAGCAGACCGAAGCGTCTGCCAGACCGAATTTTTCGAGGGTGTCTATAAGTTCCGGATTTACAGTGGCGCCCATGGCCTTCTCTCCTGTTTTATCATAATGCGGTCCTGTTAACGTCCCGCGACTTAAGCTTCGGCATCGAGTTTATAGGTAAAGTAGTCCCCGTCCTTGTCCACCTCCACGACCTGCCCGTATTTCCGGAGGGCCGCCACATACAGCAGGACCTGATCTGCCTGCAACTTGGCCTCGGATGCAATCCGGGGAACCGTTTTGGGCTCATCCTTGATTTGTTCTTTTATGGCCTTGATCAGCTTGCGCTGTTTTTTCATTTCCTGCTGGGCCCTGTCGATATATGCTTTGCGCTGTTTGCGCAGGGCCTTCATTGCTTCTTTGTCTGGCTTTCCCATTGTTTTCGCGTCCCGACTGGTTTAGAAGATTTACTTCACGATCAAAGGTCTCCGACAAAAACGAACATTTTTCTGCTCAGGCCGCCACGATGGCATCGACCATGGCCTCGTACTGTTCCAGGGTCCAGCCGTTGATATCAAGGGCCCGGGATGGGCAGACGGCGACACAAATTCCGCATCCGGTGCACAGGGCCGGCGTGATTTGCGCCTGAACCACTGTTTTGCCGTCCACCTGCCTTTCCTTCAGCTCAATGGCCCCTTCGATGGGGCATGCCTCCCGGCAAAGACCGGTGCCTTTGCATCTTTCCGGATCGACCCTTGCCACGAAGGGATCCAGCTCCACATATCCCCTTGCAAGCATGGCGGTCGTCTTGGCCGCTGCCGCCTGGGCGGCGTTGCAGGCTTCGCCAACGTCCATGGGGGCCTGGCAGGTTCCGGCAAGCAGAATACCGGTATTGGCAACTTCAACCGGGCGCAGCTTGGGATGGACTTCCTGCAAAAATCCGTCGGCACCCACCGGCAGCTTCATCATTTCCACCAGTTCCTTGATTGGAGTCGGCTCCATTCCCGTGGCCAGAACAACCAGATCGACCGGCACATCTATCTGCTCGCCGAAAGTCAGGGTATCTTTGACACTGACCAGGAGGGGAAACTTACCGCCGGAAGACTTCTGGACCCGGGGAGGATCTTCGGGTTCGAACCTGAAAAAAGTAACCCTCTGTCTCGAAGCCTCCCGGTAGACCTCTTCCTGGCCCCTTCCGTAGGTACGGATATCGCGGTAAAAGTCGAAAATCTGCGTTTCCGGAAAAGAGCTGCGGATCTGCACGGCAGCCTGAAGCGTGGCAGCACAACAGGTGCGCGAACAATACTCGTTCAGGCGGCCGTCCTGATCGGGTTCGTGGATTCCTGGTATCTGGCGGCTCCCGACACAGTGGATAAAGGCCATCCTTCTTACCGGCTTGCCTTTTACCTGCAAAAACCTGCCCCTGCGATCAGGATACCTGGCTATCAGTTCGACAAGTTCGGCCAATGTTATCACCTTGTCCGAATGCAGGTAGCCGTATTCTCCTTCTCCGGGAACGTAGGACCGGAAGCCGGTTGCCATGACTATGGCGCCGGTTTCCAGGAATATCTCCTGCTCCTTGTCAGGCACATCACCCGGGAAGATGCCGGCAGCAGGCAAAAATTCTCCTTTTTCAAGATGATCCATCCTGATTTTCTGGGGCTCGGCGGCAGAATACGGCTCTTCCGGAGGTTTGCGTTTCAGGGTCAACCTGAAGTTGCCCACGAATCCTTCAAACCCGACTACTTCCGTGCATGAATAAATGGTAACCTTGTCATTGGCCATTGCCTTGGCGGCAATCTGCGTAATTACTTCCTCGGCCTGCTCGCCGGTAGGAACCAGCCGCCCGAGACTGGCTGTCCGGCCGCCTATGAACGGAGATTTCTCAATCAGGGCGACCTCCAGTCCCCGGCAGGCCAGGTCACAGGCCGCCCGGAGACCGGCCACGCCAGCGCCGATAACCGTGGCATGACGGCGGGCCTCCACCCTGATCGGCTCCAGCGGCTGCAGGCGCAAGGCCTTGGCCACAGCCCCGGCAACCAGGCCGGTTGCCTTTTCGGTAGCCTGATCGCCGTGGTGAACCCAGCTCACCTGCTCCCTTATGTTGGCATGCTCGTAAAGATATGGATTCATGCCGGCCCGCTTTATGGCACCTCTGAAGGTAAGTTCATGCAAAGAAGGCGCACAAGAAGCCACCACGACACGATTGACCTTGCCATCTCTGATGTCGTTTTGAATCAGCTCCTGGCCGGGATCCGAACACATGAAGGTGTTGGTGTGAACAACCGCCACCCCATCCAGGTCCTTGACATTCTCGGCCAGCTTCTCCACATCGACATGGTCGGAAATATTGCCGCCGCAATGGCAGATATAGATGCCGACTTTTTTCTGCTCGCCTGTTGCCTTCTTTTCTTGATTGGTTGACATTGCCTTGTCGCTCCTTTGAACAGCCTTACTGCTTCAATTCCAGCCGCTCAGGCCGCCCGGCCCGAGGCCGATGAATTTAGATAATTGGAGGCTTCCATGGCAGCCGCCCCTGCCTCGGCGATGGTATCGACGATATCCTTGGGGCCGGCGGCGACACCGGCTACGAAAACGCCTTCCATTTCGGTCAGGGTGGGCGCAAGCTTGGGCCGGACGCACTTGATGAAGGCATCATCACCGGTTCCCACCGGACATATGCCGGCCGGGTTCCAGTCCGGCACCATTCCCAGTGACAGGACCACCAGATCGTGCTCCCGCCGGACAACGCGGCCGTCTCCTTCTTGCTCTTCGATTCTCAACAGAACATTGTGGTTTTCTCCCTGTTCTATCCGGCCCACCTTTGCCTTGACGAATTCAATCCCCATGGCCTTGGCGTTCTGGAAAAACTGCTCATAGCCCTTGCCGAAAGCCCGGATGTCCATGTAATAGATAGTTATGTCAGCCAGGGGCAGGGCTCCGGAAAGCAGCATTGCCTGCTTGATGGCGTACATGCAGCACACCCTGGAGCAGTACGAAATGCCCAGGCTCAGGTCACGCGAACCGGCACACTGGACATAAGCGATGGAATCCGGTTCCTTGCCGTCCGATGGCCGGATCACCCGCTGGTAAGGACCATGGGGCGCCAGCAACCTTTCCATCTGGAGGGAGCTGATGACATTGGGAATTTGACCCTGTCCGTACTCCTTTTTCTGGTCCATGGGGGTCAGTTTGAATCCGGTCGCAAGCACCGCCGTTTTGGCTTCTATGACAAAATCTTCCGGCTGCTGGAAGTAATCTATTGCTTCGGTGGGACAGACTTTGGCGCATTTCCCGCACAGGGCGCAGTGTTCGACATCGATCAGGGCCAACTGGGGAATGGCATTTGAAAAAGGAATGTAAACCGCCTTGCGCAGATTGAAGCCACCCTGCTCCTGGTCAGGAACGTAAACCGGACATTGATATTCGCACTGCCGGCACCCTATGCATTTGTCAGGATCGACGTAACGGGGTTTCTGGGTTATGGATGCCTTCAGCCGCCCTTGGGAACGATCAAGGGAATTGACCTCACAATAAGTAAAAAGATCGATATTGTCATGATGGGCTGCGGCAGCCATTTTGGGGGTGGTAATGCAACTGGCGCAGTCGAGGGTGGGGAAAACCTTGGACAGGCGTATCATCTTTCCCCCAATGGTGGCATCTTTCTCAATGACAGCCACCTTGAAATCCTGATCGGCCAGATCCAGGGCTGACTGGAGCCCTGCTATCCCGCCTCCAATTACCAGGGCATCGTATTGTAAACGAAGTGTTTCTTTCATCAGTATTTCTCCTTGCTTTCCGCGCGGCCCCGGGCCGCCAAGCAAGCGGATAAAAGCAATGGTCCTTTCCCGCCGGTGCTTTGTCGGCCGTTTTCCCGCCCGGAGGCAACGGCCTCCGGGTGACAAGGATTCAGGCCGCCTTGTCCAGCACCGGCGGCCCCAGCTCGGAGATCAATTCGTTCATATCGTTGACCTCTTTCAAAAAAGCCCGGTTGCATACCGTGCAGATGGAAGTCAACCTGAGTCTGCGGATATCCAGGCCATTTTCCTTCATCAGCTGATAGACCCGGTCGATCCGTTTGGCCAGGGCGTGGTAAGCCCCTTCGTAAGGGCATTCTTCACCGCAAGACATTATGATGATTCCGCTGATGCCCTTTTTGAAGCAATCCAGATAGAACTGCTCCGGGAAAAGCACCGGAGCCCTTACCCGGATAATGTAAGTATTGGCGGGATAGGTCGAGTGGGCCTGGCCAACGGAATTTGCCCCCGGGTAAGCGCAATTTTCCGTCGCCATGATCAGAATCTTTCCCTTGCCGGTCGTGTCTTTCTGGCTCGCCATGAGAACCTGCCTATTTCTTTCTGCGAACAAAGTGCTTGTCATAACCGTCTGCTTCAACCACTCCAAGATATTCATGACCCACTTTATTGGCCCAGGCCGGAATATCCTTCCTGGTCCCGGTGTCATTGGAGTAGACTTCCAGGACTTCGCCCACCTTCACTTTTCCGATTCCCTTCTTGGCCTCCAGCAGGGGTCCGGGACAGGCGCTGCCCCGTGCGTCCACCGTGCTTGCCACTTCTATGCTCGTAAGATCCAGATCGTTCATTTTGACCTCCTTTAATTGATTATGCTTTTGTCAGTTTTGAATTCGCTCCCGAACCTGATTTTTTTCTCAGACTTATGGTGAAATAATTCTCCATGCTGCTGATATCCAGAACCAGGTATGCGAACCTTTTCAGAACCTTGAGAATATCATCAACTGTGGAGCGATCTCCCACTTTGATCTTCAGAATGCCGCCGACATCGAGATCCTCGAAGGCCAGGGTTACTTTCAGCAGCCCGAACGGTGCCATTATGCCTCGTATATCCAGCTCTTGCTCCTTTGCCACATTCATTAGACCACGCCCTGTTGTTTGCCAGTTAAAGAGCAAGGATGATGCCGGCCGAAGCCAGGGGCCGCATAATTTATCGCTATATTTTTTTCTGATATATCACGCTGTTAAGATATGCGTGGCCGCAGTATGACCTGCTGTAATGTTTGGGTTGCTAAAACGGTGTTCAGGTGTTAAGATAATAATTAAATATATGTTAAATTGTTAAAAAGGTATTTAACATGTTTGAACGGGAACTCAAGGCATACTGGGAAACGGTAGTGGATACCATCCAGGATGGAATCATGATCGTCGACAACCAGGGCACGATAGTTTCGGTCAACAAGGCGTTTGTAAACATAACCGGCTACAGTGAACATGACCTTCTCGGCAGCCGGTGCACCATGCTCAACTGCAACGCCTGTGACATAGCCCGTAACAAAGATGCGAAACAATGGTGCCGTCTGTTCCGGGAGGGCAAGCTTAAAATGAAGCGCTGCGTCATCCAGAAATCAGACGGCAACTATGTGCATGTATTAAAAAATGCGGCCGTACTCTACGACGAGAACAAGAAGGCCATCGGAGGGGTCGAAACTTTCACGGATATCACCGAGCTGCTGGAAAAAGACAGCCAGATCGAAGCCTGCCGCCGTCAGCTCCAGTCCAGTGACGGTTTTTACGGAATCCTGGGTGCCAGCAGCGTAATGCAGCAGGTATTCGACCTTATAACCAATGCCGCCCGTTCAGATGCACCGGTGATAATCTTGGGGGAAAGCGGCACCGGCAAGGAGCTGGTGGCCAAGGCCATTCATGCTGCCGGCCCGCGCAGTAACAAACCCTTTATGAAGGTCAACTGCGCAGCCCTGAGCGAATCCTTGCTTGAAAGTGAGCTTTTCGGGCATGTTAAGGGGGCCTTTACCGGTGCTTACCAGGACCGCAAGGGGCGCTTCGAAGCCGCCAGCGGCAGCGATATCTTCCTGGACGAGATCGGCGACCTTCCCCTGGTGACTCAGGTAAAACTGCTGCGGGTTCTGGAAGAAAAGGTGATCGAGAGGGTGGGAGACAACCGGCCCATCAAAATCAATGTGCGGGTGATAACCGCCACCAATCAGAACCTGAAGAAACTTGTACAGGAAGGCAGATTCAGGCATGACCTGTATTATCGCATCAATGTGATACCCATAAATATTCCGCCGCTTCGCGAAAGGGTGAGCGACATCCCCCTGCTGGCCGAGTCCTTTTTCCATCACATCCGGCTTAAAACCAACAAGCCCATCGAAGCCATCAGTCCCGAAGCCCTCCAGGCCATGATGAACTATCCCTGGCCGGGCAATGTCCGGGAGTTGAAAAGCTCACTGGAGTACGCCTTTGTCTCCTGTCAGAACAAAGTAATAACACCGGATCATCTTCCACCTGAAATCACGAAACAAAAAGCCCGCGCCGTCAGCTCCGGGCAATCAATGTCCACCAGAGACGAACTGCACAAACAACAGCTCGTCACCGCCCTGCGCAAAACCGGCGGCAACCAGTCCAAGGCGGCCAGATTGCTGGGAATTTCAAGGGTGACGGTCTGGAACAGGATAAAGAAGTACGGCATTGAAATAGACAGGATCATCAAGTCGTGATAATTTCTTTGAGAAATTTTTGTCGAAAAGGACAAATCAACAATGGGCTGGAAGATCGCAACCGGGGTCGCCGAAATCATTAGAAAGGCAGCCGATTTTGAAGACATCACCAGGGACGAAGCCCTGCTTCTCATGCGACTGGAACTGCAGAGCAATGAAGTTTACGCCCTCATGGCAACCGCCGACCGGATGTCCCGGCAGGCCTTTGGCGGCAAGGGTGAAAATCATTTTCATATCGGCCTCAACGTGGCCCCCTGCCCCATGAACTGTCTGTTTTGCTCACTGACGGTCAAAAGCGGAATCTTTACCGAAAGCAGGGTGTTCGGTGAAGATCAAATCCTGGCATGGGCCAGGCAGGCCGAGGAACAAAAGGCCGACGCCCTCAATCTGATGACAACCGGTAACTTCGCATTCCAACGCCTGCTTCAAACCGGCAAGATGCTGAAAAAAAACGTTTCAGTCCCTCTGGTCGCCAACACGCGGGACATAAACCACAAAGAGGGCGAGGCCCTCCTGGATGCCGGTTTTGTGGGCGCATACCATGCCATCCGCCTGGGAGAAGGCCGGGATACTCCCTTTGACCGTAACAGGCGCATTGCAACAATCAAGGTCTTCCGGGACGTGGGCCTGCAGTGGATGAATTGTGTCGAGCCGGTGGGGCCTGAACACAGCCATGAAGAGATCGTAGAGCTGATGTTCCTGGCCCGCGAACATGGCGCCACATACAGCGGGGTGATGCGCAGGATAAACTTTCCAGGCTCGCCCATGGAAAAATACGGCATGATAAGCGAGAGAGAACTTGCACGCCAGGTGGCCGTATCACGGCTTGTAATGGGTAAAGTCCCCCGCGCTCATTGTACCCATGAACCCAACACGGCTTCGCTAATGGCCGGTGCCAACCTTCTGTTCCCTGAAGTAGGCTCCAGCCCGCGCGACGGGCATGCCGACACGGCAAAGGGCCGTGGGCAAAGCCTGGTGCAGTGCCGGCAGATGCTGCGGGAAATGGAATGGGAACCCGGATTGCCGTCGAATTGCTTCTTGTGACCGGCACTGATGAACTGGCAAAGATCAGGAGACCTTTTCCAAGAACCGGGACGACGAAATTCAAAGGAATAAGAATTATGAAAGCATTGGCGAAAATTTTTGGGACGGCATCGCCGATCATCCTGGTTTTGCTGCTATGCCCTATGCATGCATCCAATGCGGAAACCCTCAGGGTGGGAACCTGGAAGACGGCCCAGACCATCCAACCTTTTTTTTACCAGCAATATATCCCGGACACAAAATGCAAAGTGTTTGCTTTCACCAATCCGGCCGATCAGAAGACTTCCCTTTTGGCAGGCAGCCTCGATATGTGCGGCACGACCCTGGCCCATGCGATTTACTCGGCCTCCATCGGACAGCCGGTGGTCATCGTTGCGGCCCTGTGCAACAAATGCTCGGCCCTGGTGGTGAAAAAGGATGGGCCGGTCAAGAAGATCCCGGACCTCAAAGGGAAAACGATCGGCTACGTTCCCGGCACCATGCATGAAATCCTTTTACGGGAGGTCCTTACTCGCAACGGGCTTTTCCCGGGAAAAGACGTCCGCCTGACACGGGTGGATTTTTTCGACATGGCAATAGCCTTGGCAGGCGGAAGCATCGACGCCTTTCTTTCAGGCGAACCTTTTCCCACCCTGGCAGTCAGCCAGGGTTACGGAAAAATCCTTGCCTATCCTTATTACGACGACACCATCGGAACGATAAATGCCGGCATGCTGGTAACCCGCAGGATGATCGAACAACGGCCCGAAGTGGTCAAAAAGCTGGTCTGGGCCCATGCCAAAGCGACTGTTTTCCTTAAAAAGAACCAGGAATTATGGCTGCGCAGGGCTTCTTCCTTCGGCACGGCCCTGCCGGTTCTGAAAAAGGCCGCTGCCAACATGGAGCTTGCCTGGAAGATCGACCGTGCTTTTATCTCCAGGGCAAAAGCCCTGGGCGCCAGGATGCAGGCCCTGAAGGTGATTGACCGGCAGCCTGATTACGACCGGCTTTTCGATCTTTCCTTTGTCGAGGAAACAAGCAAGGAAGTTGCTCCCTGACAACCGTCAGGCGGCAACGATTGAACCAGCGGATTGTCAACCGGCCAAATGTTAGGAAAGCAATGCATATCATTGATTATCCCGGCGACAGTACTGGGCGTGTGGACTGTTGTCGGCACTGTTGGGATTGCCCCTGCCTACCTTCTGCCTTCCCCGGTGGCAATCGTAAAAAGCGC
>Ga0256835_1000277_pt1 | contig 40954 bp, 32 predicted proteins | sample PIR30metaG_FD_185972 | JGI IMG/M metagenome (GOLD analysis project Ga0256835, IMG submission 185972) | Hydrothermal vent microbial communities from East Pacific Rise, Pacific Ocean - PIR-30 | ecosystem: Environmental > Aquatic > Marine > Hydrothermal vents | place: Pacific Ocean: East Pacific...
CCCGGGGCCGTTCCCGCAAGGGCGCGAGGAGGAACTGACCTGGCGGTCGTGACGACGAAGCGACCGCGGCGGGGGCGGTCCCGGGGTGCGAGACTCGCGGCCCCGTTCATCCAAAGTCGATGACTCGCCCCCCCTCCAACGAAGCCCAGGCGGCCGGCAGCGACGCCGCAGGCGGCGCCAGCGCATCGCACGGGCGGCCCGGGGGGAGCTTGCTCCCACCGGGGTGCTCGGGCGCGGCGCGCAGCCCGCGCGAAGCGCGGGGGCCGGCCGCCGGTTCCCGCCCCACCGGAGCGCTATACCCCATGACCGGGGCGCAAAGATGTGCAGTACAATGTGCGGGATGGAACGAAGGGCGCCCGTCGTGCTGCCCCCGATCCCGCCACGGGCGGACGATGCGGCAATGAACCGCTACCTCGATCTCCTCCGGGAGGTCTCCGGTGCGGAGTGGGTCGAGCTCGATCTCCTGCTCGAAGGAACCACCCGGCCGACACGGTACGGTCGCGGCACACGTCGCGGCGCCATGCTCCGAATGTTGCTCGAAATGCCAGGTTCCTTCCGGGCCAACGTCAGACACGACGGGGAGGCGGTCCAACCCGGAACGGAGCGCCTCCTCCGATTCTGCCTCGACCGGATTCTCGCCACGTTCGCGCTGGAGATCCGCCTGGACCTCGTGACCGAAGCGCTGGACGCCACGTCGAGCGCTGTTCTGCTGTTCGACGCGCACGACGAGATCGCGTACGCCAACCCGCGGGCGGAGGAGCTCCTCGCGCGCCAGACGATGGGCGAGCTTCGGATCGAGACCGGTCAGGGCCGCGAGGAGCCGCTCATCGGGTACCTGACGCGACTCCTGGACAGGGTCCGGAAGGACGGGTCGGAGAAGCTGACAGGCCGTCAGACACTCTCCGACGGCACCCAGGTGGCGTGGGAACTGGCGCGCCTCGGACCGGTCACCGATCACGACGGCCACGCAGTGCTCTGCGTGGTCCGGACGGCCTGTCCGGCGGATCGCAAGCCGGCCCCCAGTGTCCTCGCTGCCTTCAACCTGACACGGCGGGAACGGGAGGTCGTGGAACATCTGCTGTGCGGCCTCTCCACCCGTGAGATTGCCGACCGGATGGGAATCAGCCACCACACGGTCCGGGACCACGTCAAGCACCTTCTCCGGAAGACGGCCACCCGATCCCGGAGGGAGTTACTGGAGCTCGTCTCCTCCGGAGAGAAACCCGTGAGCGTGCCGGCCCCCGGAGAGCCCTGATAGCATCGGCGGCCCACCGGGACACCCCGGGAGAGCCGCCCGTCACACCGGTCCCGGCCTCTCCCAGGAGAACCCCGGTGGACTGGTCTATACTCGAATCGGAACAGGCAGGGAGGATCCCGAAGATGCGCAAGACCGTGTTCCTGCTCGCAGTCGTCATGATCGTCGGAGCCCTCGTGGCCGCCAGCGAGATCGGGTACGTCGTCATTCTGAAGAACGGCACCAAGATCCCGGCGCGGGAGGAGATGGCGATCAAGGGTGATCAGGCGATCATCATCCTGAGGAACGGAACGATGACGGCTATTCCCCTTTCGCAGGTCGATCTCGTCGCCACGGAACGGTACAACCAGCTTGGCTTCGGCAGTGCAATCCTCCTGGAGGGCGTCGGGGAGACGACACCGGTCCCGACGGCCACGCCGACCCCTCTCCTGGGCACGACGGGAAGTCTCAAGAGGATGCGGCCGGTACTCGGAACACAGGCGACCCCGACCCAGACCCCGACGCCGGCCATCATGCTCAGGACCGTACCGTACACCGATGAACGGGTCACCAAAGCGTTCTCGAACCTCCTCGACAAGAAGCACCTCTACCTCTACAAGACCAGCGCCGGCACGAAGCCCGGCTACTTCTTCATCCAGGCCGTCACCGACTCCCAGCGCGAGGTGTTCCACGCCTTAAAAACCGTCGCCGAGTCGTACGCCTTGATCCACGAGCTCAAGCCGGAGCTCGCACCGAAGGCCGTGGAGCTCCAGCTCGTCACCTCGGTCAACAAGTCGGCGGGAACGTTCCGCATGACCCCGGAACAGGCCGAGGCGCTGGCATCGGGGAAGATCTCACCCGAGCAGTACTACCTCAAGCACGTCATCTTCTGACCCCCGCCGCCGACAATGTCGCTCGGGGAAGCCGGGTCGAGAACGGGATCCAGGCGAGGAAGAGAGCGACCCCTGCGAGGCCCGAGAGAGCGAAGCTCCCGCGGCCGCCGAGCGCCGCGTACACCGGTCCGGCAAGAGCCGCTCCCGCCACGACGCCGAGGCCGAACGTCATCCCCGAGTAGAGCGCCTGGGCGCGTCGGACCGCCGAGGGGTGGGCCGTCCGCTGAACGAGCTGGATCCCGGCGAGGTGTGCGAGGGCGAAGCTCGCTGCGTGCCCGAGCTGCGCGGCCGCGAGGACGGGCAGGGCGGGGGGCAGCGAGAGCACCGCCCACCGGAGCGCCCCGAGCAGGATCGCCGCGCCGAGGAGGCGCCGAAGCCCCCACCGGCGTTCCAGCGAGCCTCCGACGAAGAAGGCCGCCAGTTCCGCCAGGACGCCGAGCGACCAGAGGGCACCGACCCAGCCCGGGCCGAGGCCGGCGGATTCCAGGTGGATCGAGAAGAACGCGTAATACGGACCGTGGAGCACCTGGTGCAGCGTCAGAAGGATCAGCAGCCCCCAGACGCCGGCCGTCAGGCGTCCGGACTCCGGTGCGGGGTGGGCGGGCGCGCCGTGGTGTTCGAACGGGAGCACGGCGGCCACGAGAACCGTCATCCAACCCGCCAGGAGCCACGGGAAGACACGGATCCCAAGCCGGTCCACGAGGACCGAGGCCACGGCAGCGGCGGCGACGAACCCCGCAGACCCCCACAGGCGGAGCCGGCCGTAGGAGAACGGGGGAATCCGCTCCATGATGGCCGCCTCGACCAGCGGGAGCACAACGCCGTACCCCGCTCCCGCCAGCAGGAACGCCGCACCGAGCGCCCAGGGCGACCGGACCAGGAGCACGGCGAGGGTGGCCGCGATACTCAGGACGAGGTGGGCCGTCAGGGTGCCCGGGACCAGCCCCTTCCGGTCGACCCGGGCCGCGACGAACGGCGCCCAGAACAGTTTCGCCAGCGAGACGGCGGCGGTGATCAGCCCGATTCCCACGGCCGCGACGCCACGGGACGCCAGGAACGGGCCGAGGAACGGCAGCAGGACCCCCAGCACGGCGAAGTACGCCCCGTAGAAGCGCGCTCCGGGCTTTGACGGGTCCCACGCCTTCCTGTAGCCTTCGCCCGTGGACGACGTCGCCATCATCGGGGCGGGACTGACGGGCCTGACGGCAGGGTTCCGGCTCACCGGCGCAGGATACCGGGTCGTGGTGTACGAACGCCACCCGGAGCCCGGGGGACTCGTCCGGACGTTCGACGCGGGCGGCGAGCCGCTCGAGCAGTACTACCACCACCTGTTCACCACGGACGAGTCCTACGTCGCCCTGGCCCGTGAGCTCGGCCTGGCGGACAGCATCGAGTGGCTCCCGTCCCGCATGGGGATCTGGAGCGGCGGGCGCCTGTGGGACTTCGGAACGCCACTCTCGCTGCTGCGGTTCCAGCCGCTGCCGTGGTCCGGGAAGCTCCGGTTCGCCCTCTCCACTCTCGCACTCCAGCGAGCGCAGGATCCCGCTCCGTTCGAGGACGTGACCGCCCGCGAGTGGCTGCTCGAGCATCAAGGCGAGGCCGCGTGGCGGACGATCTGGGCCCCGCTGCTCCAGCAGAAGTTCGGGGAGAAGGCCGGCGAGATCGCCATGGTCTGGCTGTGGCGGAAGATCTCCCTCCGCGGCCGTTCCCGGAACCGTTCCGGGATGGGCGAGCGGCTCGGGTACATGCACGGTTCGTTCGAGCGCCTCGTCCGGCGCCTCTCCGCAGGGATCGCCTCCGGAGGGGGCGAGGTCCTCGTGGACACTCCCGTGCTGCGGATCGAGAAGGAGTCCGACGGGCCGTTCACCGTGGAGACGAAAGGGGGGGCGCGCCCCTTTCGCTCGGTGCTCGTGACCGTGCCGCTCGAGGAGCACCTCCGGATCGCCGGCCACCTCCTGCCCGAGGCCGAACACCGGGCGGCGGCGGCCTGCGTCTCCACCGCGGCCCTGTGCACCGTCCTCGAGCTCGACCGGCCTTTCATGCCGTACTACTGGCTCAACATTGCCGACCCCGGTTTCCCGTTCGGCGGCCTGATCGAGCACACCAACTACATCGAGCCCCGGCGGTACGGCGGGCGGCGCATCCTCTACGTCTCGAACTACCTCTTCCGGGACGATCCGCTGTACGGTGCCTCCCCGGAAGAGGTGCTCGACCGGTACCTCCCCTCGCTCCGAAGGATCAACCCCGCCTTCGACCCTTCCTGGATCCTCGGCGTCCACCACTTCCGCGCGCCCTCGGCCCAGCCCGTCGTCGTACCGGGGTACCGCCACACCATCCCCCCGCTCCGCTCCGCCGTCCCGAACCTCTACCTGGCATGCATGGCCCAGATCTACCCGGAGGACCGGGGTCAGAACTACGCCGTGGTCTCGGGCGAGAACGCCGCCGCTGCCATCGCCGCCGATCTCGGCTGAGCCCCCATCCCGGCCGGAGCACGGCGCAAGCAGCGAACCCGGCCATTGACAAGCACCGCTGCCGGCCGTAGATTGAGGCCATCGCTCCTGGAGGTCGAAATGGGAAGAGCTGCAGCATGCGGTGCCGTTCTCGTCCTGTCCTGGTTTATCGTGGGCGCTCCCTCGGCGTCCTGCGCCACCCCCTCGACGGGGCGGGTTCTCGACCCGGGCGCCCCGTGGCCCCGCTACGAGGTCCAGCGGCTCCCACTCCCGGCTGGCGTTCGGGGCGTGCCCCTCGAGCTGCTCGAGAAGGGCGACCTCGACGGCGACGGCCGGCCGGACCTCCTGGCCGTCTGGTGTGGCGGCGGGCGTTCGACCGTGGCCGTCTACGGTTCGAGCGCCCCTGGCTGGGAACACCGCGATTCCGACCCGTTCTCCCCGCCACGGGTGATCCTCGCCGTGGACGGGGAGATCGCCTTCGCCGCCGTGTGCGACATCAATCGCGACGGCTCCCCGGACGTGGTCCTGGCCGACCGGGACCACGCCGAACTCCTCTGGTTCACCCCGGGAAGCTCCCGGACACCCCCGTTGAGTTCCGTTCCCCTCCCGGGAACGGTGACGGCCCTCGCCGCTCTGGACTGGGGGCGGCGGGACCTCGTGTCCGAGCCCGTGGCCGGTGTCGCGACACCCTCGGGCCCTGCCCTCGTGCTGTTCGCAAGAACGCCCCCCGAAGATGCGGTCCTGCCGGTCCACACACTGGCCCTTCCGGCGGCGGCCCGCGCCCTCGCCTGCGGCGATCTCGACGGCGACGGGTGGTGGAACGTCGCGGTGGCGGACGGCAACGGCCTCTCGGTCGTCCGGCGGGCAGGGGAGCTCGATGACCAGGTCCGGCTCGAGACCGTCACGGGGACCGGGGACGGCGTGTGGTGGGTGGCCGTCTTGCGCTTCCCCGGGCTCGGGCGTGACGAGACCGCGGTCCTTCCATCCGGCGCTGGGATTGCTCTCCTGGACATCGGGGCTGGAATCCGCCGCGAACCGGCGGGCGGCACGTCGTGGGACGCGGCTCCGGCCTCGTTCGTCACCGTGGCCTGGGAAGGTGCCGGCCGCGGCCCCGCGCTCGTGGTCCCCCGGCCGGACGGACTCGAGCTGACGGGAGCCATGGCAATCGACGAGCGTTCGTGGCGCGGTACCGCCACGGCGAGTCTCGTCCTCGGTGCCGAGCCCGTCTCGGTCCTCCCCGCCCGATGGAACGGTGACGGGCCCGAGGACCTCGCCGTGGCGCTCCGCGGCAGCTCCAGCCCCCTCCTGCTGCTGACCCAGCCGAGAGCGACCTACACCATCACGACCAGCGCCGACCACGACGACGGCACATGCTCGGCCGCCGACTGCACACTGCGGGAGGCGATCAACGCCGCCAACGCCAGTGCCGGGCCCGACCTGATCGATACCAGTGGGCCGTCCGTCTTCTCGATCGGCTCGACACTGCCGACCGTCGACGACACGACGACGTTCGACCTCAACGGCCAGGGGTACTGGTACATCGACGGCTCCTCGGCAACCGGCGGAACCTCCGGTCTCTGGATCCGTGGCGACAGCTGCGCCGTCCACAAGCCCGTGCTCCGGCGCCACGCGACGGATTCCAGCGGCAACAAGGGAGTGGGGCTCCTGCTCCTGGGGACGAGCAACACGGTCGTGGACGGGCTCATCGCCGAGAACAATGGGGCCTACGGCGTCCAGCTCTTCAACGCGGACCACTGCACCGTCAGTGGAAGCTCCTCGAGGAACGGGAGCCACGGTTTCTATGTCTACCGGTCGACGGGCGACCCCTCGTCCGGGAACCACCTCGATCCAGTGGCCGCCTCCGGGAACTCCGGCCATGGGATCCTGATCCAGAACGCCCAGGACAACGAGATCGGCGGGCTCTCGTCCTCTTCCGGAGCCGTCCTCGACGGCAACGGCGGTGACGGGATCCGTGTGGAGGGGGCAACGGCGACGGGCAACTTCCTCACCAACGTCCGCGCCACCGACGATTCCTCCAGGCCCAACACCAACGGCGTGACCCTCGAGGCCTCGGGCAACGTCTCGATCACCGGCGGCGCTTTCTCGGGGAACCGGGGTTTCGGGATCGACATCCAGAACACGGCCGCGGGGGTCGGGATCCGGGACTCCAGGATCGGATACCTCATGGACGGGACGGCGGCCGGCAACGCCACCGACGGCATCCGGATCCACCAGTCCAGCAACGTCACCATCTCCCGATGCGTGATCTCGAACAACGGCTGGAACGGGATCGAGATCGTCGCGAATACGGGCCAGCCCGCGACGGGCAACGTGATCAAGGGCTCGCTCATCGGGTCGGATCCCGGGGGCACCTCCGCGGCGGGCAACGGATTCTACGGGATCAACATCGACTGGGGGTCCGGCAACACGGTCGGCCTTTCCGGCACCCTCTCCAGGAACCTGATCGTCGCCAACGGATCCGGCGGGATCCGCATCTACGGCCAGCCCGCGACGGGCAACGTGGTCCAGAACACGACCATCGGTGTCACAGCCGGGGGTCTGCCGATCCCGAACTCGGGCCACGGGATCCTCGTGGAAGACGCTCCGGACAACGTGATCGGCCCGGACAACGTCATCGCCTACAACACCGGAACGAAAGGCGAAGGGATCGTGATCCGGGGGAACACGGCGACCGGCGTCAACTGTTCCGGCAACAGCATCCACGACAACGCCGGGCTCGGCATCGACCTGGGGGCGGACGGCGTCACCTACCCCGACGACGGCGACACGGACGAGGGGCCGAACCACCTGCTGAACCAGCCGGAGATCGTCGTGGCGGAGACGTGCGGCGGACACACCTGGATCCTGGGACAGCTCCGCTGCGCCGCCTCTTCCCTTCCCCTGACGATCACTCTCTTCAGGAATCAGGCGTGCGATGCGAGCAGCATGGGTGAGGGCGAGACGGCCATTGGAGACCCGGTGACCATCACGGCTCCGTCCGGCGGAACGGTCCATTTCCGGCAGGAGATCCCGTGGTTCGGGGCGGGAACGTTTGCGACGGGAATGACGAAGGACCCGTTCGGCTCGACCAGCGAGTTCTCGAACTGCCGGGCCGTCACCGACGGCCGTCCCGGAGACGCCAGCGCCGACTGTCTCCTCATGGCCGACGACCTCGCCGAGATCGTTCGGGCCGCCACCGATCCAGGCTACGCACCTCCTGGAGATCCCGACTCCAACGGAAGCGGTGCCGCCGATCCGTTGGATCTCGTCGCGGACCTCATCAAGATCTACTGGTGAACGCCGCCTGCTGGAGATGGCAAAGGGCGGGGCCGAGGCCCCGCCCGCTTCCCACGTGGAGCGGTGATCAGAACCAGCCACCCCACCCGTCGCCGCCGGATCCGCCGTCGTGGTCGCCGGAGCCACCGTCGCCGTCATCGGAACCACCGGATCCGTCCGAACCACCGCCGTCGTCACCACCGGAGCCACTGCCGGCCAGTTCGACCTCGGCCGCGATCAGACTGTCGCCGTCCCAGCTCCCCGTCACGCGAACCGTCTGTCCGATCATGATCCCAGCACCGTCGGCGAACCCCTCGAAGACCGTCTCGGCCGTGACCACGACCTCGATCGACGCCGTGTCGTTCTGGATCACGAACCCGTCGAACGTCCAGCCGACGACGATCCCCATCACCGTGGCCGTCTGGCTCCCGGAACCGTCATGGTCGCCGTTGCCACCACCGTGGTCGCCGGACCCGTCGCCGGAGCCTCCATCGTGGCCGCCGCCGATCACGGCCACAGTCTCCGCCAGGACCTGGTTCCCCTCAATGGTACCGGTGACCTCGACCATCGTCCCGATCACGAGCTCCCCGAGATCCGAGAAGTTCTCGAAGACGGTCTCCTCGTCGACCACGACCTCGACCACCATGATCCCCGTCTGCAGGAGGAACCCCTGACCGAAGAACCCGGCGACGCGTCCGTGGATCTCCTCACCCATGGAACCGTTGCCGCCGCCGTCACCACCGTTTCCGTTGCCGCCGTCGTCACCGGAGCCGTTGCCACCGTTCGGGTCGCCCGTGAAGCTGCCCGAGAGCAGGACCTCACCCGACCCAGCGTTCTCCCACGCCACCTGGCCGATGGCGTCGACCGGCTGCATGGAAGTAGGCAGCGGCGCGTCCTCGCTGTCCGAGAAGAGCTCGATCTCCGCGTAGCCCATGCTGTCCGCTGTCAGGATCGCGACACCGACGCCGTCCACCACGACCCGGTACTGCTCACCGGCCTCGAGCCCCATGGCCCGCGTCTCGAACGACTCCGTGCCGTCGGCGCTCCGCTCCACACCGGCCATCCCCTGGGCCATGCCGCCCGAGACGTCGATCAGCGGAATCGTCTCACGGTACGCCACCACCCCGGCATCGGGCTGGTGGGGTTCAAAGATCGTGAACCCTCCCTGCAGGACGACGGCGCCGCTTCCATCGACCACGGCAGCGTCGATCAGCTGATCGGTCGCAGGGATCGCTTCAGGGACCGGCCCAGCCGGAGCGTGCGGCCCGAGCACGAGCTCGGCGCTTCCAGAGAGATCCGTCTCGAACGCGATCAATACCTCGCCGTCGATCACGGCGGTGTACGCCGAGTCGGGGTCGAGTCCGAACACCAGAACCGACGCGTGGCGCACCACCATCCCATCCTCGGTCCGGTCACTGACCGCGATCCGGCCCCAGCCCTCGGCCGCTCCCGCGGGCTCGAGCAACGCCCGGGCCACGACCTCCGGCCCGCTGTACGCACCGTGATGAATGGTGCCCATGAAACCCTGGGCACCGGCGATCCCGCCGGACGCCACCACCGCGATGACCGCCACGATGATCTCGATTGTCCGTCTTGTCTTTCTCATCTCTCGTCTCCCTTCATTCTGTCGTCTATCGTCGTCTCCTCGTTCGCGTCACCTGTCAGTGGGACGGCGTGCAGGATCGAGACAGCACGGCCTGTGAGGCCCATCACAGAACGGCGAACGCCTCTCCTCCTGGCCCTTCATTGAAGGAAACGGCGGCCCCTCGGGCCGCCTGAAAAGGTTCGCGCGGAGACGGGATCGGATCAGGGAGCCACGACCGCAAGGGCCGCGGCCACATCGAGCCGCAGATCGGTGGCGGAACCCTCGCCGAGCGGCACCCCGGTACCCCGCAGTACCGTCGCGAGGACGTCGGGATCGAGCCGCGGGGCGCTCTGGAGCGCCAGGGCCGCGGCGGCCGTCACGAACGGTGCGGCCATGGACGTCCCCGTCGAGGTTCCGAACGTCCCTCGGTCGAGGGCACCGTAAACGTCCGTGCCGGGGGCCGCGAGGATCCCGGCCGCCTGCCGATCGCTGAACTCCGCCAACGCCGTTCCGGCGGCGTCGAGCGCCCCGACGGCGATGACGTGGCCATCCTCCGCCGGGAACGGGAGTGTCGCCGCGCCGTCGTTCCCCGCGGCCGCCACGACGACGATCCCCGCGGCCGCGGCGCGCTCCAGGAGCTCGTCCACGGCACGCGAGCGCTCGTGGTAGGTCAGGGAAAGGTTGATCACGTCGACCCGCCGTTCGATGGCGTCCGCGAGCGCCACGGCAAGCTCGTACGCCGTCCCCCCCCCGTCGTCGTCGAGAACCCGGTACGGTAGGATCCGCACGCCGGGCGCCACGAGTGCCACGAGGGACGCAACGAACGTCCCGTGCCCGGCCGCCTCGTCCACGTCACCGTCGCCGTCCTCGTCGAGGCCGTCCCGGGACTCCCACGGTTCCGTATCCCCGTCCACGAGATCGAGTCCGCCCGGCAGGATCGCCCGCCGGAGGGCCGGATGAAGCGGATCGACACCGGTGTCCACCACGGCGACCACGATGCCGCTGGCCACCGACCCGTCCCCGTCACGTGGCACGTCGGCCACCGCGAGCGCCGGCTGCTCGTCGAACTCGCTGGATGTCGGAGAACGGTCGACGATGGGGTAGCGCTTCCGTCCGGACTCCGGATCCCGGAAGAGGTAGTTCGGTTCCACGGCCGCGACCTCGGGATCGGCCTCCACGGAGGCCAGCAGCTCGTCGGTCAGCGCACCGTCCCAGCGGAAGAGCCCGCCGAGGGAACCGATGGTTCCGACGAGAACGGCACCGTGGCGCGCCGCGATCGTGCCGAGGTTCGCTCCGCTCTCAGGGATGACCAGCGCCTCGTGGGGAACGTACTCCTGGCCCTCCAGCACCGGAGGCTCCGGGTTCTCACTCCGGACCAGCAGTGCCTGGACCGACCCGTCCTCGGCCTCGACCGCCCGTCCCTCGACCCTCCATCCGGCCAGGATCTCCGCCGCCGTATCCGCATCACCCTCGAACCTGGTGGCACCCGTCAGGGTGAGCTGCGCTCCACCGGCGAGCACGAGCTCGCTGGCGGAGACCGCCTCCACCGTTCCCGAGAAATCCTCGTACTCCTGCCCCGCCGTTCTGTCGCCCAGGGCGACCACCCGCTCGGCGGCCAGGCCGGTACCGTGCCGGTACGCCGCCTCGACCCGGACGAACAGCCCCGGGTGGAGACCGGCCGCCGAACCGATCTCCGGTCCGAACTCCGTGTCGTCCATCACCCTGTACCGGCGCCCGTCGTCCAGCCAGAACGCCTCCGGACCCGGACCCACGATCGCCGTGACTTCTCCCGCGGATTCGAACGTCTCGCCACGCGAGTGGCTCCCGCCCGTCCCGCCACCACCGTTACCGCCGCCGTCGCCGCCCCCCCCACCTGGGGACAGGAACTGGACGTGGGCCGCCTGCATCGTCGTTCCCTCGAGCGTTCCCGCGACCGCTACCCGATCGTCGACCTCGAGATCCGCCAGTCCCCCGAGCCCGTCCCACACGGTGTTCCCATCGACGAGGACTTCGACCATCCCCATCGTCCCGGCCCGGAGCATGAAGGCGTCCGGCAAGATCGCGGTGACGACCCCTTCGAGCTCCGTCTCCTCTCCATGCGAGCGTCTCGTCACGATGGACGCCTCGATCGTGGCTGCGCCGGTCATGGTGCCCTCGACCTCCACAGAATCCCCCATGGAGAGATCGGCGAGCCCGGTGCAGCCGTCGAACGACGTCCCCGCCGTCACCATGACCGTGTACGCCGCCGTCAGGGAGACCCGGAGCCCGAACCCGTCGGAGCCAACCCACATGACCGATCCATTGAACATGTGGACACCACTGTCGTCACTCCCTCCGCCGCCACCGTCGCCATCTCCCCCCGAGCCGCCGCCTCCACCGCCGCCATCACCGTCACCGCCTCCGTCGTCGTCACCGCCTCCGGTTGGGAGAAGTGTCACCGTCGCCGCCTCCACCGAGTTCATACCCATGGACGAGCCCACTACCCGCACCTCGTCACCGGCCGTCAGTCCTCCGAGGCCATCGACGCCCTCGAAGACCGTGGTCTCCGTCACCGTCACCGTGTACATCCGCATCCCCGTCCGGAGCGTGAACGAGGACGGGCCGACCCAGCCGACGGTCCCGCTGACCGTCACCGACCCATCGCCGTCCCGGCCGGCGGCCCGGACCGGCGGCCCCCCGGCCGCCTCGACCCCCGGCACGACGGACGGCAACGACGCGGTTACGAGCCACGTTCCGGTGCCCGCCGTCATCGGGGTCCCCACAGCGCGGATCCGCTGCCCCACGTGGTACGGGAGACGATCCCCATCGGAGTCCCCCGCCGGAACGATCTCCACCACCATGCCGTTGTCGAGCTCGAGCACCCCGGCCGCCGGAACGGCGACGATCACGCCTTCCGCGACGGCGCCCCGGACAGCACATGGTGCCGGCCCGGCTCCGGGCCCCATCGCCCATGCCGCCACCGAGACCACCGCGACGACCGCCATCACGATCCATGTCTTCGTCCTCATCGTCCGTTCCCCCATCCCCTCGGATCCCCGTACAGCTGGAAGCTCGCCCACACCGCCGGGTCGGGATCGCGATTCCGGAGCGCCGCCACCGCCTCCGCGTGGGCGCGTCCGGGGTTCCCGTGGCGGGCCAGTCCACGCGCCCACGCCACGTCGAAGGTATACGCCACCTCGTCCTCCACCGCAGTGATCGGCCCCACGACGCTCCGGACGCCACCGGCCACCATCGCCTGGAGAAAACCGCCGAACCGCGCTCCGTCTTCCCCGAGCCGGATGCCGGAGCACACGCCGAACCCGACGACCCGCGCCCCGATCCGCGCAGCCGCCAGGTCGTGGACCGTGACGAACCCGTCGGCCATCCGGAGACCCGAGGCCCTCGGCATGCCGTCGAGGAACAGGGCATGGCCCGCAAGATGCACCATGTCGGCGCCTGCGAGCGCCTCCAGGAAGTCGCCACGGGTGGCGCCGCTCCGCGCGACGGCCCCGGGAAACGCGGCGGTGACAGCCTCCACCTCCCGGCCGACCCACTCCAGCGCGCCCGTGGCGGCGCCGAGGACCGCCACCGATCGGGGTGGCTCCGGCCGGTCCTCCAGCAGCGCGGCGCAGACCGCCGCTCCGGGAACCAGCGTCACCGTTCCCCGATCGGCCAGACGTTCCCCGCCGGACAGGGGCAACGCGCCCCACGGCACGTGGAAGAGGCCGTCGTGCGGAGCGATCCAGAGCGTGTTCCACTCCCGGCCGGCCAGCGGTCCGAGGAGCAGCGCGGCCAAGGCGGACAGCCTGTCCTCGAGCCCACGGCGCAGGTGCTCCCTCCAGGCCCCGCCCACCCGACCCCGTGCCGCGAGGTTGAAGCGGAGCGAGGCCACGTGCTCGGCGACTTCCCAGGCCCCACCCGGTACCCGGTGAACGTGGAGGCGTCCTCCTGCGATCACGAAGAGGGTGAGGTCGTGACGACCGACGAAGCACTCGAGAAAGACCTGGCCATCGGGCAGCCGGGCCGCGATCCGGCCGGCCACGTCGCGGATCCCGGCCGCAGCCGGGAAGCCCGGCCGGACCCGCAGCAGCTCCACCTCGACCCCGCCGAGCTCACGTTCGACCCTGGCCACCTCACGTTCCAGCGCAAGCCCCGACGCCCGGAGCCGGCCCTCGTCCTCGCCCTCGAGCTCCCCGAGCAGAACGGCGAGCCGCCTCCGGAGATCGTTCCACCGGGCCACCAGCGGATCGCCCTCCTCCCCGGCTGCGCTGGACAGCTCCTCGACCAGCCAGGCGCTCCGGAGCTCGGAGAGCAGGTCGAGCGCCTCGCGCCGGTCCCGGCTGCGTCCCCGCTCGATGAGCGCTTCCACCAGCTCGGCGAAGACGGCGCCCCGTGTTCTGAGGAACGCCGCCCGGTCCGAGGGCGCCCGCAGCCTGCCGTGGAGCTGCCGGGCCTCCCTGACGGCCCGTCTGAGCACGGGGATCCGGCGGTCCCTCTCAACGGCCGCCAGAGTCCGAAGCGCCACGAGACGGGCCCAGGGCGGCCGGGCACGGCCATCCAGCACCTCTCGGGCGAGACGGCCGGCCCGGCCCGTATCCCCGGCCTCCAGCGCCCGGCGGGAGGCCCAGGCCAGACCGACGAGCCCGCGGACCCGGAGGCCGGCCCGGCGGAGCCTCCGGCCGGCCGCTGCCAGCTCCTCCGCCGAAACCGTGGGGTCGAGCTGGGCCGCGTCCACGAGCAGCAGGTCCCGCTGGACGCCGAGGCGGCGTTCGTCGAGCTCGGCGTGGAGCGCGCGCCACCGCCCGGTGCGGCCCCGGAGCGCCTCCCGGAGCGCGACCAGCCGGACGGCCTTGAGCCGTTCCCGTTCGAGGCCGAGCGCCTCGAGCCGCGGCAGGAGCGCCGCAGCGCGGCGCCCGGCCGACTCGATCCGGCCGATCTCCGCCTCGGCCGCTGCCAGGTCGAGCGTCGCGGCCGCCGCGATCCCATCGGCCCCCGTCCGCTCCGCCTCCCGTACGACCTCGTGCCAGGTCTCGAACGCCTCTTCCGGCCGGCCGGCCGCGAACAGCGTCTCGGCGCGATTGAGGCGTGCCTGGAGTGCCAGGTTCTCGAGCCCCAGGGCGTGAGCCCGTGCCTCGACCGAGCCGTGGGCGTGGATGGCCTCCTCGAACCGGCCGCGGACCATCAGGACGTTGGCGAGGTTCGCCTCGACGAGAAGGCCGCGGATCCCATCCTTGCCCAGCCGGCGCCGGGCCTCGATCCACAGCGCCTCGGCCCGTGCCACGCGGTCCACCGCATCCTCGGCACACCCCAGGTTTGCCAGGGCGACCCCCGCCCGTTCCGGATCGTCCCGCTCCTCGAACCGCCGGGCCAGCCGCCGGGCCAGCCGACGCGCCCGGCCGATCTCCTGGAGCTCGCCGAAAACGTCGATCAGCAGGAGCCGGCATCGGTCGGCCGCCTCCTCCTCTCCGGCCCGGTCCAGACGCCGCGCTCCCCGTTCGAGCAGACCGGCCGCCCGCTGCGTGTCCCCGACGAGATGGAGCGCCGCGCCGCACGCCCGGTCGCGCCACCCCGCGAACACCGGGTCGTCCACCGGCTCCCGCGCCAGCCGCCGCGCCAGCGCCGCCGCGCGGTCCGGCTCGGTGCGCGCCGTCTCCTCCAGCAGCGCCAGCAGGTACCGGCCCGCGGCGTGGGCGCCCTGCGTCCGCAGGACCTCCCCGACGAGGCCGTGCAGACCGGGAGCGTCGTCAGGGTTCATCGGTGCCCCCCACCTCGACCGTGGGAAGCTCCACCCTGCCCCCGGGCAGCCAGCACGCCACCTCGTAGCGGCCGGGCTCGAGCCCGGCCGCGTGGGCCTCGCCGCTGCCGTCCAGCCGGAGGATGAGCCCGGGAACCTCCGGTGATCGCAGCACGATCCGGGAGCCGGTAACGTCCTCGCCCCCCGGGGCCAGCACCGCCAGGTGCAGATCGAACCGGCCTCCGGCGGCGGGCCGGACCTCCACCGCGAGCCGGTAGGCACCGGCCTCGTACTCGTCGATCCGGGCCGTCGCCGCGCCACGCACCGCCGTGGCGAGCTCCCGAGCCGGACGCATCAGCCTGGCGACGAGGCCCTTCCGCCGCTTCGGGCCGAGGACCGAGAAGAGCGTCCGGAGGTTGTGCCGGTCGGCATCCGTCAACGCCTCTCCCTCCACCGCCGCCATCCCGGCGAGCCAGCGTGTCCATTCTTGCGCGGCCTCCCGGCACCTGCGGCAGGAGCGGAGGTGCTCCCGCTCCGCCCCGGTTCCCTCCCCGCGGGCCAGTTCGATCAGTCGGTGGTCGTCGAGGTGCTTCATGCGTCCTTCCATCCTGTCAGTGTCCCGGGGAGACCGATCGAGACAGTTCGACGATCGCCTTCTTCAGGCGTGCGAGACACCGGCCCCGGATCGGCCCGATCGATGTGGCCGAAAGGCCCTCGCGCTCCGCCACGTCCCGGTAGCTCGCGGGCGGATCGTCCAGGTAGAGCGCACGGACGATCCGCCGGCACCGCTCGTCGAGCGCCAGCATCGCCTTCCGGAGGATCGCCAGCTCCTGTTCGGCCTCCAGACGCTCGTGCAGGCGTTCGGGCGGCGCCGGCATGGCGGGGTCGAGCTCGGAGCTGCGCCGCCTCTCCCGAACCAGCGCGAGCGCCTGGAACCGGGCGACCCCGGCCAGCCAGCCGGCCAGGCGGCCCGGGTCGCGGAGCCCGCCAAGCCCCTCGAGCGCGACGAGCGCCACGCGCTGGAGCACGTCGTCCGCCTCGTCCGCCGTGCACCCGGCCCGGCGCGCCACCGCCTTGACCATGGGGCCGTACCGCTCCCACAGCTCCATCCACGCCGCCTCGTCGCCCGAGAGGCACCCCGCGACGACCTTCCGGTCGCGGCGGTTCACCGATTCCCAGTCTCTCGTGGCCATCCGTCGCCACCCCTCCCCATCCCAGGGTACAATGCGCCGGGCGCCGCCGGCGCCCCAACCCGGTGAGAGCAGGAGGAACGATGGCGACGATCACGGCAAAGATGGCGGAGTGGGCGGCCTCGGTCCGGTACGAGGATCTTCCGGGCGAGGTCGTGGAGACGGCGAAGCGGTTCCTGATGGATTCGGTGGGGTGCGCCCTCGGGGGCTCGGCCCAGCACGACGTAGCGCTGGCGAGGGCCGTTGCCGACGAGACCGCGGGCACCGGGCCGTGCCGCGTCCTGGTGACGGGCGAGCTGGTGGACCCGGTGACGGCGGCGTTCCTCAACTCGCTGATGATCCGGGTCATGGACTACAACGACATCTACTGGAAGCAGGATCCATCCCACCCGTCGGACCTGATCCCGGCAGCGCTGGCGGCGGCCGAGCGCGCCGGCGGCTCCGGACGGGACCTGATCCTGGGCATCGTGCTCGCCTACGAGTTCGAGCAGCGGCTGTGCGAGGTGTCGTTCCCCGGGATCCGCGAGATCGGCTGGCACCACGGGACGCTGACCGCGGTGGCCGCTCCCATCGCCGCGGGCCGCCTCCTCGGGCTGTCGGCGGAGCAGATCCAGCACGCCATCGGAATCTCGGCCTCGCGCCACTGCGTCACCGGATCGGTGACAGCGGGCAAGCTGACCATGATGAAGAACACGGTCGATCCGCTGGCGACCCAGTCCGGCGTGCTCGCGGCGCTGCTGGCCGAGCGGGGGTACACGGGCCCCGAGCACGTCCTGGACGGCAAGGAGGGGTTCTCCCACGTCTTCGACACCGAATGGCGGTGGGAGATCCTGACGGACGGCCTCGGCGAGAGCTGGCGGATCCTCCAGTGCGGGATGAAGTTCTTCCCCACCGAGGCGCTGACCCACGCGCCGATCTCGGCCGTCCTCGACCTCGTCACGGAGCACGACCTCGATCCCGACGAGATCGAGACCGTGACGATCCACTCCCTGGCCCGGGCTGCCGACATCCTGGCCGACGAGTCCAAGTACGACCCGCGCACCAAGGAGACGGCGGACCACTCGCTCCCGTACGTCGTCGCCGCGGCCATCGTCGACCGCCAGGTGACCCCGAAGCAGTTCCAGCCCGAGAAGATCATGGACCCCAGGATCCGTGCGCAGCTCCGGAAGGTCCGCGTCGTGGCGGATCCCGAGATCGAGGCCGTATTCCCCGAGCTCCAGCGTGTCAGAGTCGAGATCACCACCACGGACGGCCGGACCCTCACCAGGCAACTCGACTACCCCAAGGGTGATCCACGCAACCCTCTGACCGACGAGGAGATCACCGGCAAGTTCCGCGCCCTCGGTGAGGGTGTCGCCTCCACCGACGAGATGGACCGGATGCAGGACGCCATCCGCCGGGCCGAAACGTTCGACGACGTCCGCGAACTGGCCGCCCGCCTCGTGGTCTACGGCCGCTGAGCGCCCGCTCGACCCCGGGACCGGGCGGACGCGGCCGTCCCAATCCGGCCCGGTGACGTCCGGAAACGGATCAGGTCGCCATCCGCTTCACGGGCCTGTTCAGGAACGGTTCTTGCAGTGTTCCTGCTCAGGACCGGGCGAGAATCGCCTGGGAGCGGGGGTGGCCGCATGGTGGAACGGAATCGTCGCGGCAGACCGTGGTCGCGGGCAGGCGTGAGCCTCCTGTTGGGGGCCGTGTGCCTTCTGGTGGCCGGATGGCTGGAAGCAGGCTGGACGGACGAGGCCCTGCACGTTCAGGGACCCTCCATCGGCCTCTACAACGGGGACTACGTCTCGGAGTCGGCGGGTCTCGACACGTACTACGCCTTTTGGATCGAGGTTCCTCCTGGAACGGGAGAGCTCCGGATCTACCTTTACGACGCCGACATCGGCGGTGGTGGGAGCTCGGAGGCCCTCGATCTGACCAACTCGAACGCCACGGCGGTCCGCTACACCCTGATCGACCCCACGGGCGCCGTGTTCACCACTGTCAACCTGCCTTTTGGCGCCTGTTCCACGTGCGACGATGCGTGGGCCTACATCGGAGGACCCTCGTCCCCCATGCCCGGTCACTGGGAGTTCCGGATCGACCAGAGCACAGGCGTTCAGAGTGGCGGAGGACCCTGGGACGATATCAACGTCGTGTGGCTGGCACCGTACGATCCCGTCAACGGCGTGGAGCTCAACCTGTACGCCCGGAGCTACACCGCCATGGGGAACGTCATGGGAGGAGGTACGGTAACGTACGATCTGTTCCCGTGGGTCGTCTGCGGCTGCGAGGCGGATTCCAACGACTTCGACGCCGACGCCTCTGCAACCGGGACCACGATGACGATCTCAACCCGGTCAGGAGCCACCACATGGAGCCCAACGGCTTCGGGCGCAACCACCTGGGCCAACAACACCCTGGGGGGGTTCACGACCGATTCCGATTCGATCGACTACGGGATCTGGCATGTGGCCTACGATCTGACCACCACGAGTTCGTTCCCGTACAACTGGGGAACCTACGAGTTCGGAAACTGGGACGCGGCAGACCCCGCAGGCAGTGGACCACCCCCATCGGCTCAGCCGGAGGCGAACACGGCACGCCTGTACTTCACAACCCTGGATGGCGGGGGGGCCGATCCCCCGGAGGCACCCGCCAAGGAGTACCTCGAGCAGATGGTCCGCTACAGATCGGGCCCAACTCCCCCTCAGACGGGCCAGACCACCGTGGTCACCGTGACCGTCCGGGTCGCCAATCCGACGGCGTACCCGATCGAGTTCTCCTCCAACCAGACGATCACCTCCTGGGTCCCCGGAGGCGATGCCGTGTATCACGGGAATCTCCAGCTCGGACAGGGTACGGTGATCTCTCAGCCTGCGCTCGGCGGATCGGGCAACGTCGTGTGGAACCCGGGTACCGTTGCGGCCGGAAGCACCGTGATCATGGCCTACGAGGTTGCCGTCACCCCCTCGGCCTCCGGTCAACGGGTTCCCGTCACGGGATGGCCTGGCAACCATGGCACGACGGCCACCTACGTCGATGGCACCTGTGCGGGTGCCGGATGCTCCGGCACCCAGCTCGACAGCGCCACTGCCACGATGGGGCCCCTGTGCGGGCTCGCCATCACCGAGAACCAGGTGACTCACGCAGTGATCACAGCGTTTCGCCTGCTGGATGATGGCGGAGAAAGCGTCGTCGAATGGGAAACCGGATCCGAGGAGGGCACCCTGGGATATCGGCTGTTGCGGGATGATCGGGGACGCCGGGTGCCCGTCCTGGCGGCGGCCGTACCGGCTCTCTGGAATGCGGCTCGTGGTGGGACGTACCGTGTGCGAAGCTCTGCCATCGGACGCGAATCCCGGTCTACATTCTGGCTCGAGGAGCTGGAAGCCGGGGGGAAACGGATCCTTCATGGCCCCTACACCCCTTCCGTGGAGCCGATGCCGCGCGGATCTCAAGGTGAATGGCCGTCACGGAACCGAGAGTGGGAGCGCCATCCTCATGACGTGGTGCCCGCGCCCGATCCAATCCACCGGCCGTCGGGAACGTCCATGGACACTCGGGGGTCGGCCCTGGCTGTGGGCATCCGGGGCAGGGGCATGGCCCTTATCCCTGCGGAGTTCCTGGCTCGTGGAACGGGCCAGACCGAGGGGACGATCCGGCGGCTGATCCGCTGGGGACGGATCCGGCTCACCCACAAGGGCCAGCCCGTGGCCTGGAAGGCCGCGCCCCACGGCGCAGGACTGATCTTCTTCGCGCCAGGGCTGGATTCGCTCTACACGAACGAGGACGTCTTCGTGCTGTCCGTCAGCTCTCGTTCGGGAAGCATTCCTTCCCGGTACGCAGCAGCGTTCCCCCCGTCTTACGGCGGCACCTTCTCGTCGTCCATCCATGCCGAGGAAGATCACCTCGCGGCCACGGTACTCGGGCTGGATCCCGAATCCGACTACTGGTTCTGGACCGGACTCATCGCGGGAGATCCAGTGATGAATCACTGTGCTCTGCCTCTGGATGCTCCGAATCCATCTTCCGGAGAGGCCAGCCTGACACTTCGGTTCCAGGGAGCCTCCGATACCGAAGGAGGTCGCCATGAGGCTCGGGTCCTGCTCAACGGCACCGAGCTGGGTACTGCAACATGGCAGGGACTGACCACCCATGAAGCGACGTTCTCGTTCGATGGAACACTGTTGGCGCGCGGGAGAACCAATACCGTGACGGTGGAGGCCAGGGCCACCTCTTCCTTCAGCGCGTTCTTCATCGATTCCATGGACTTGCGGTACCGCAGGACATACCGGGTCGACCACGACGCTCTGTTCTTCGATGTCGCCGAACCGGGGGCCGTCACCCTGGAGGGCCCCGGAACAGCGGCCCTGCAGCTCTTCAACGTCACCGACGAGAGCCAGCCCGTCGAGTTGCAAGGAGCCCGATCCGGATCGGCTTTCACGGCCGATCTGACACCCGGGCGGTACGTTGCAGTTCCCGACGGGGGATTCCTCCAGCCCGCATCCCTGCGCGCCGTCAGCGAAGAGGACCCTCTCCGGAGGCCAGCAACGTACCTGGTGGTGTCTCCACAGGCGCTTCGCGACGGGGCCAACAGACTCGCAGAACACCGGGAGAAGCGGGGACTGACCGCCGCCGTCGTGACGGTGGAAGAGATCATGGACCGGTACAACGGTTCCATCTTCGATCCCCACGCGATTCAAAGGTTCCTCGAAGAGGCGTACCGTTCCTGGGATACCCCGCCCCGGTTCGTGGTCCTCCTGGGAACCGGTTCCTTCGACTACCGGGGGCTGCTGGGACCCGGCCGGCCGGGAGTGCCTCCCCTGCTTCTCAAGACCCCCCAGGGGTTGTACGCCGCCGATGGCCTGTTCACCGATTTCGACGGCGACGGCGTTCCTGAGATTCCCGTGGGCCGGCTTCCGTTCACCGACCGCGACATCCTGGAGAAGTGGCTTCACCATGCGGAGATCTGGGAGACACGTGCCCTGCCTCCAACCCTTCTGGCTATCAGCGACGACCGGGAAGGGGCGGCGGACTTCACGGACGATGCAGCGTACGTCACGGGCGTGCTGCCGCGAGGGTTCTCCCGGACGTGGTCCGGCCTGGACCGGGACGATCTCACGACGGTCCGGGCAACGCTGTTCCGGAGCCTTGAGGGCGGCGTCTCTCTGGTCCAGTATTTCGGTCATGGCGGTTCCGATCGATGGGCTGACGAGGGGATTCTGACCGTGGATGACCTGGACGGCTCCCACGCATTCGGGGTTCCGCCGTTCGTCACCGCACTGACCTGTGCCGTCAACCGCTTCGAAATCCCCGGCTATTCATGTCTGGGAGAGCGCCTTCTCGACCCTGGTGATGGCGGTGCGGTGGCCGTCTGGTCGCCCTCCGGGCTGACGAGCCGCGCCGATCTCCGCAAGCTGGGCCGTGCGCTGGAGGGGGCCCTGGTCCTCCCGGGTGGTACCACTCTGGGTGAGGCGTTGCGGGAAGCCCTGTCGGTATTCCCGGCCGGAACAGATGGGACCACCTGCCGGCTGTTGTTCAACCTTCTGGGTGACCCAGCGCTTCCGGTGAGGTTTGACTGTCCAGGTGGCGAAAGCTCTCCCGACCTGCCGGGCGCGACGTCGGGATCCTTCTCGCCGCCGATTCCGTTGCCGGACGACGTGACCCATGCACGGCCCGTCGATCCGGCCCGGTGAGGGGGAGTTCATGGACAGCGGAAATATCGGGGAAAGCATGAAAGACTGCGGCATCGTCAGACAATCGTCGGGCGACGAGTGTCGGATTCCTGGCGGCGGTGTCGCCGCCAGGGCCCGCCGTCCGTACGTCCCCCCACGGATTCTCAGCTCGGAGACGGTGGAAGTGGTGGCCTCGACCTGTACGGGCCCAACGGCCAAGGCCACGCCGGTGGACTGCTCTTCTGGCCCGATCCAGAGCTGATCCGGTCGTGTCCGGCCTCGAACGGTTCGTACGAAGTCCGGCACGACTCGGCCTCTCGGTCCTCCTCCGTGCTGAGGGCGGGCGAGGCCTCAACCTCCAGATGCCGTTTGGAACCGTGATGCTGCGAGGTGTCCCGGCAACCTCCGTGTCCGTCCTGAACGACTGTTGGCGTTCGTGGTTCCAGCGGGGTCCGGCACCGTCATCCTTCGAGGAAAGTGTTCTGGTCGATGTGGCACCAGTGGGACCGGACGAGTTCAGGGAGGCTGGAGAGATCGTCTGGGATCCATTTCTATGTGTGGAGCCGTCGCAGGACCGGGTTCAGGCCGCCGGATACCGGTGGATGGCGGAGGTCAGACGCACCGTGCCGGTACGGGCTCGCCTTTGGCTGGACCGTACGGCCCGCGGATCGGTCCTTGGAGATCTCTGGGAAAACTTCCTGCGACTCGTCTCGGCGTACGCCGTCCTCGCTGAAGGCGGGTTGCTGGTCCACGGTGCTGCGGCCGGGTTCCCCGGTGAAGGTATCCTCTTCCCGGGCCCGTCGGGAGCAGGCAAGTCCACCATCTCCGGGATCCTCGAACGTGAAGGAGTTCAGATCCTCTCGGACGACTGCACGGCCATCGTCCGCTCGGACAATGGTTACGGCGTGGCCGGTCTGCCGTTCGGTGGTGAACGTCGGCCCCGAAGACCACCGACGCGGCCGTTTCCACTCCGTACCATCTGCCTCCTCGAGAAGGCTCATGAGACCGCGACCCGTCCTGCACGGCAATCCGAGACCCTTGCCCGCCTCGTGGCCTCGTCTCCCTTCGTCAACGGTGACCCAGCCGTGCACTCGGCTCTGCTCGAACACGCCACGGCAATCGTCGGCGCCGTGAGGACCGTACATCTCCGCTTTTCCCGCTCCGGCGGTGTTGCAAGGGCGCTCCAGGCCCGATGAACGCTAGATTCAGTAACCAGGCACGTCCTGCAACCGCAGCGGCGACAACCGACATGGCGATACACGACCGGACCCCAGAGACGGGGACGTGACCCAGCTCTGACCACCGGACCGTCGTGGCTTCCTCCGGCTCGGCGCCCTCCTCTTCCACCATCGGCTGATCCATCGGAGGCCGTAGTGCCTCTTCGAGGGTGTCTCCGTCGATGACGGCGGGCTCCCCATCGAAGGTCCAGATCACGATCAGGTCTCGGGTTGCGGCGAGTTTCCGGGGACGCATGCCGGCGGGAAGCGAAAACGGCACGAGATCGCCGCTGGACGTATCCACCCTCCTCGCGAGACCGTCTCACCCTGCCATGGAAGACCGAGCTCACCCGAGTACCCGTGACGATTCCGCGACAGCCCAGGAGAACGCCGCACATCTCCCTCGCGGCCCCCAGGAATCGGTTCATCCTCCCCCAGGTGGAGCCCCATGGAACTGAGACAGCGTTTCAAAAAGAAAGGGAGTGTCCCTTTTTCTGGCAGTACAATCCAACTCTTCGTATGGTACAATCCCACTGTGACCACGATAGATAGCCAGTTCTTCGGTGATTCCGAGGCGCTCCGGCAACGGTCCGAGAGCCTCTCGACCTTCGCCGAGTGGGACCGGGAGAACCCCGTCGTCATGGACCCCACCCGGGCCGTCGCGGCCGTCGCCTCCCTGTACCGCCTCATCCCCGCGGACGCACGCCGCCGGGAGGACGATCCCGACTTCGAGGGCGTGGGGCGGATGCTCGACGCCCTGGCCCGGCTCGGACGATCCCGTGGTTGACCTGGAACGGGTCCTCGCCGATCTGGCCCGGCGGCTCGCGGCAGCCGGGGTTCCGTACATGGTGATCGGCGGCCTGGCCAACGCCGTCTGGGGCGTTCCCCGAAGCACACTGGACATCGACGTCACGGTGCTTCTCGACCCGGGAGAGACCGGCGCCCTCCTGGCGGCGCTCGGCCCCGCCTACCGGCCCCGGCCCGAGGACCCCGAGGCGTTCGCCGAACGGACGCGGGTCCTTCCCCTGCTCCACGAGGACGGTATCCAGATCGACCTCATCCTCGCCATGCTCCCGTTCGAGGAGGAGGCGATCCGCCGGTCTGTGGAAATCCCCATCCGGGGCGTCCCCGTCCGCTTCTGCACCGCCGAGGATCTCGTTCTCCACAAGCTCGTCTCCGACCGCGAACGCGATCGCGACGACGTCGCCGGGATCATCCAACGCAACCGGTCGAGGCTGGACCGTGCATACCTCGATCCCCGCGTCGAGGAGCTGGCCTCCATCCTGGACCGCCCAGAGCTCGTCCACTGGTACCACCGGCTACTGGACGGCTGACCACCCGCCCCTGGAGGGGCCACCGTCCGCCGCGTCATCGCCCCCCCGCCCGGAGCATCCCCGCCCCCCACAGGACGATCGAGACGCCGTCTCATCGAGAAAGGGGGTGTCCCTTTTCGGAGAAGAAGGCCGCGGTGACGTTCTCACTCATTCACCGATGACCCGTTCACGGCAGCGGACGGCCCTCGAACACCTTACGCACCCGGATCGTCCGTCTCTCAGTCCCTCGTGGCCCAGAGGTTACGATCTCGAACGGCCATCCACCGTCGTCCCTCGTGCGGCCGGCCAGCATGACCACCGCCTTCATGGGAAGGCGAACTCCGTCCGACGATTTCAGGTCCCGGTAGTCGATCCACCGAGATGATCCCGGTGCAAGGGTGAACTCCAGCGAGAAGACGATCTCGTCCCGTCCTGCCGCCTTCTGACGGATTCCGAAGGTATCCCCTGGCACGGCGGTCGAGATGATGATTCTCGTGGGCTCGTTCCCATCGTTCGTGGCCAGGAACCCCCCATGCCTCCGGGAGAGCGAGACACCGGACACGACGGTGACACCACCGCGCCCGCCAGACGCGCCGTGGTCGTGTCGGGCCACGACAGCGGCCACGCCGAGTCCCGCCGCACAGGCGAGGGCGACGGCCACGAGGACACGACGTTTCACGGCACAACCTCTCCGAACATTGCCTCGAAGCGAGTGTGAAGCCTGGGGGCCTTCGGTAACCAGCGGTACCGCTCGCGTCGGAACTGCTCGCAGCGGTCCTGCAACGCCGGTGGCCTCGACAACGACTCGGTGCAGCCCGAGAGAGCCGGCAGGCTCGGTCCTTCGGGAACCTGCGCCGGATCGAAGTTCAGCTTCACGCGGGGAAGCGTCCCCCCAGGACGGACGCACGAGGAATCCGAGAGCTGCGTCAGGAAGGCCAACCACCAGCGAAGGTTCCGCCACTGGTCCGGAGCAAGTTGGCGTCCGAGGGCTCCGAGCGTCCCCGCAACGTCGGCCTCCTCTCCCGCCGGGAGATACCGCCGTTCTGGTCCGACCTGGCAGATGATCTCACCACGGGATGCCCGGTTCTGGAGCCGGGCCATCGCCTTCGCACGCGCATCCTCGTCGGGTGCGGCCAGCGCGGCTTCGATGAGGCGGGCCGTGTTCTCGTCTTCAAAGCGGATCCCAACGGCCAGGACCGAGCCTGCCTCGAGATCCCGGAGACTCGTGATCGTCGCTCCGGTGGGGAGGACGACGGTGGTCAGCAACGCCCTCGCCCCATCCCAGCGTTCGAACCCCCAACGCCGGATGGTGACGAACGCAGACGGAGGAACGTTCTCGAGGAGCTCGCGGCGCAGTTCCCGTTCCAGGACGCCGTTCTCTTCCAGATCCTGGCCGGAAACCCTTGGCGCATACCCCTCCCACCATCCCTCAAGCTCCTCCGGCAACGCCTCCGGAACGACCGTCCGGGTCGCCTCGGTCCAGATCCGCACGGGACGCCCATTCCCCAACCCCACCTCGTACGCACCACACCCCGTCAGCCGGACCCCGCCGCCGCCGACGACCAATGCAAGCAGAAGCCAGATCATCAGTCGCTCACCTGACAGGCGGCCAACTCTACGGAAATCGTCCTACTCTTGCGCATCACGTCCCTCCCACTGCCAACTCGCGATCGTCCGAGGCTATACCATCCAGATGCGACTGGACAAGATCTCGTCAACGAGTTGGCCGTTGCAGTATCACTCAAAGCGAACGCCCCACCCTCCCCCATCGCGGTCCCTGGCAGGAAACCGTCCATCCTTCGCCCCGGCAGAGCTCCCAAGCAGCAGTGAAACGAACGGCCGGCCGGCGGTGATGTCCGCCGGCCGGCGTGTTGTATCGAGCACTCCCGGTTTGTCTCAGTCGTCGAGGCGCGGAGGATCGGGCCAGGAGGCCCACTTCCCGAACGCGGTCTCGAGGTCCGGGTCCAGCGGCTCCCTGAGTTTCCCCCGGGCCAGCTGCTCGTCCAGCTTCGTGACCTCGACCTCGATCGGCACATCCCCTGGGGCAAATCCGGCGAGTCGGGAGAGAACCCACCACACGTACCGTGCCCCGGCCATCTGCTTGCTTCCCTCATGGCCGAGCCACGATGCGGACCATTCGAGGAACGCCGCCAGCTCCGGCTGACGGTCCTCGATGTCCCGCCGAACCCTCGCGGCGAACGACTCGAGTTCTTCCCCCTTCTTCTCCGGAATGGAATCGAAACGGAGCATGTCGGTGTCGATCCGCACATCCGGCCGTACGAACTCGTCCAGAGCCAGCCGCTTCATCCACTCGACGGTGGACTCGTTCTCTCCAATCCTTGCGGACTTGGGCAACTCTTCCCGGATACGGATCCAGGAACGGTCGGCGATGTCCACGAGAATATCTTCGAGCGGGAACTTCGCCTCCGGGTCCATCCGGTGGAAATAGGCGAGACGCGGCTTCGACCCCTCCGTGCATAGCAAACGATTCACGTACGTGCCGGCCCCCTCGGGCAGCGCCGTCCGGGCGACACACGTCAGCTCGACGGAGGGTTCCGCCCCCTCCTCCCCTTCCACGGCCGCCACGTTCCGGAGCTCCACCCGGTACGACCGCTCCATGATCAGAGGCTGGGCCGGTGTGCCCGGCGCGGGGTTTCCGGCCCCACTCCAGCCGGCGCCCAGGACCGCGATTGCGAAGGCCCCCACCCCGATCACCCGCGGCACCACGCCGATTACTGGACCACGGCGCCCTTCCTGCTCTCCCTCTCGATGGTTCATCAAAGACCTCCCCGCGCGATTCTACGCCCTCCGACGATACCTCCAGAAACATCCCCCTAGCCCTGCACCGGCCGACAGCTTCGGCGCTCCACGAACCGCTCGAATTCGGCTCCCCTCCCCGTCAACCCCGGCAGGTCATGGGCCGCCCTCCGCTTCGAGTTCCCCCGAAGGCGTGACAGAGTGTCATCCGTTCGTTCTGGAGACTCGATCCCTTTGTAACCGATCGAGAACCCGAGACTGGGACTCGCCCCTCCGGCGATACCCGATCCGGAGCTCCCTCTACCGGACCGTCGTGGGCTCCTCCGGCTGAGCACCCTCCTCTTCCGTCATCGGCTGATCTATCGGAGGCCGCAGTGCCTCCTCGAGGGTGTCTCCGTCGATGACGGCGGGCTTCCCATCGAAGGTCCAGATCACGATCAGGTCTCGGGTTGCTCCGAGTTTCCGGGGATGCATGCCGGCGGGAAGCGAAAACGGCACGAGATCGCCGCTGGACGTGTCCACCACCGACAGCGTCACACGTCCCCCGGGATCCGAGGCGTTTTCCAGCAGCAGGAGGTGGTCCTCCCACCAGCACGCATCGAGCACAGCGGGCCGGACGGCCACGCTGCCCGTCTTCTCGTCGGCCACGGCCCCGGCGCTCTCCGCCACGGCGGCGGCATCCTCAGCGCTTTCAGTGTGGACGCTCCGTTCGGTGGAGGGTTCCCGGAGAATCCCCTTGAACGTTCCGGACCGGCCGTACTTCTTGATCTCGAGGGTCAACGGGTCCACCGTGTACACGGCACCTCGTCCCGCAACGACGAACGGAGCCTTCGCGTACTGCCACGCGATGGCGTGGAACGGCCCTCCGCCGGACATCCCTTCCGGGAAATCCTCGAGGGTGTCGAACTCATCGGACGAGACCAGACGGATGAGCATCGGGAGCGGCTCGTCCCCGGCCTCGAGTTCAGCGATGGAAGGTGGCGCATCACCGGCGAGCCGGTTGCCTCGCGCAACCGGGAGCACGGGAACGGTGGAGACCCACACGTCTCCCGAGACGTCGGCCACACTCTTTCCGGTAAACGGAAGGTCCAGGGAGTCCCCGACCTCGTCGTCCTCCACGATCCAGACGGCCCGCCTCCCAAGAAGAACGAGCTCTCCCGAGTCCGCCGCACAGGCGACCGGAGTGTCGGTCTGTCCATCGGCGGTGAGCCGGACGACGAACTGGTCGAGATCGTCCCCGCGGGAGTCCAGCACCGCGATCCTCCCGGTGGCCGGGAACACGGCCCAGAGCGACTTCCGCGAACCGCACGGCAGGACACCGGCCAGATCACCCAGTGGCGACCAGGCATCCAGGAGCTTCTGGAACCCCTCGGGAAGCTCCTCACCCATCCGGACCGTGATCTCCCGGACGGGCGGGGCATCCTCGCTTGCGACGACCAAAGCCGGCGCACCCGCCGCTACCAGCAGGGCGCCCATGACGGTCAGGCTGGCGACAATCCGCTGTGTCGGACAGTTCTTACATGCCATGGTAGGTTCCTCCGACGAATTATGCCAAAGATACACGGGTCCGTAGAGGACCCGTGCCATTTTCTGACTGAGATTCATCGAATCCAGCGTCAGCAAGGACATTTGCAATTGTGGACGATGTGCATCTCTCCGTCAGCATCCTGAATCACGAATATGATGCACTCAAACGAAAACGTAGCGCCCCAGCAGGTACATGTCTGGATGATGGTTTGCGTCGAGACGATCGTGCCACCTTCGGCATGGACGTACGGAACCGCCACCAACAGAATTCCAATAAGTGCAACCGTTGCAGCAACATACTTCCAACCTTTCACTGATCTTTCCTCCTTCTTCCAAAGTTGTTCGTCGCGCGACAACTTCTTCCTACCAGATGGGGGGGGCAAGACCTCTTCACGAACTTTTACATTACTGTGACAAATAATGCAGGCATCCGATCTTCCTCCGCACCGGTGGGATCCCCGGATGTGAGACGGAGTATCACAATAAAAGGGAGTGTCCCTTTCTCTGGAAGGATACCGAAAGCCCCCGGCCGGGGCCGGGGGCGTGGTCGGTCGGTGAGTGGCTGGATCAGGCCATCTCGAGGTGGTAGGCGAACCCCATGCCGCCGCCGATGCACATGGTGACGATCCCGTGCTTGCCGCCGCGGCGCTTGAGCTCGCCGAGGATCTTGACGGTCAGGATCGCGCCGGTGGCGCCCAGGGGGTGGCCGGTGGCGATGGCGCCACCGTTGACGTTGGTCTTCTCGGGATCGAGCCCGAGCTTCTTGACGCAGTAGACCGACTGGCTGGCAAACGCCTCGTTGATCTCCACGAGGTCGATCTCGTCGAGCGTCAGGCCGGCTTTCTCGAGCAGCGCGGGAACGGCGTACGCCGGGCCGACGCCCATCTCGTCGGGATCGACGCCCACGGCCACCCACTCCCGGACGAAGGCGATGGGCTCGAGACCCAGCTCCTTCGCCTTCTCGAGCGACATGACCACCACCGCGGCGAACCCGTCGTTGGTCTGGGAGGAGTTGCCGGCGGTGACGGTGCCCCGCGGGTCGAACACCGGCCGCAGCTTCGCAAGCTTCTCAATGGTGGTGTCCTTGCGGGGGCCCTCGTCGGTGTCGAAGACGAACTCGGTCCACCTGCCGTTCTCGTGCTTGCGGACCTCGAGCGGCACGATCTCGTCCTTGAACTTCCCGGACTCGATGGCGGCCACGGCCTTCATGTGGGAGTGGTACGCGAACTCGTCCTGCTCCTCGCGGGTGATGTTGTACCGGCGGGCGACGACCTCGGCCGTGGTGCCCATGGCCGCGTACGCGTTGGGCATGAAGTCCATCAGGGCCGGGTCGGCGATCAACTTGTTGCCGCCCATGGCCACGAGCGACATGGACTCCACGCCCCCGGCGATGACGATGTCCTTCTGCCCCGCCTTGATCGAGTCGGCCGCCAGAGCGATGGCCTGGGAGCCGGAGGAGCAGAACCGGTTGATGGTGATGGCTGGCACGCTGGTGGGAAACTCCGCGAGCAGCGTGATGAGCCGGGCGACGTTCATCCCCTGCTCGGCCTCGGGGAAGGCACAGCCGAGGATGACGTCCTCGACCATGGCCGGCTCCAGGCCCGGGGTACGTTTGATCAGCTCCTTGAGCACGGGGGCGGAGAACTCCTCGGGGCGAGTGTCCCGGAGGCTTCCCCGCTTGGCCTTGCCCACGGCGGTGCGGGCGACGGAAACGATGACGGCTTCTCGCATCGTCACGACCTCCTAGTTCCTCAGCGGCTTGTTGTTGGCGAGCATGTACTTGATCCGGTCCTGGGTCTTGGGCTCTCCGCAGAGGGAGAGGAACGCCTCGCGCTCCAGGTCCAGGATCTGCTGCTCGGTGACCGGCTCGTGGATCGTGGTGTCGCCGCCGCACAGGATGTTGGCCAGGTGCGTGCCCACCACGGTGTCGTAGGAGCTCACCCAGTGGGTCAGCTTCATGTTGTGGAGCATCATCTTGATGGTGGCGACGCCCTCCTTGCCGGGGAGGTGGAAGGTGCGCGGACGCGGCGGGCGGTACCCCTCCTCGGCCATGCCGATGGCCATCTGCTTGGCCACGTGGAGCTGCTCGTCGCGGTTGACCACGACCTTGTCCCACGGCCGGAGGATCCCGAGGTCACGGGCCTCCTCGCCCGAGGTGGCCACCTTGGCCATGCCGATGTTCTCGAACACCTTCTGGATGAACGGCAGGTTCGAGAGCACGGGTTTCGTGGCGGCCTGGTAGTCCAGCATCCGCTCGAGCATGAACAGGCAACCGCCGCCCGCGGGGATCAGCCCCACGCCGACCTCCACGAGGCCGATGTAGGTCTCCGCCGCGGCGCAGACCCGGTCGCCGCCCATGGTGATCTCGCACCCGCCGCCGAAGGCGAACCCGAACGGCGCGGTGACCACGGGGATCGGGGCCTTCCTGAGCCCGGTGGTGACACCCTGGAACCGGCGGACCATCTCGTCGATCATGTTCCACTGCTGGGTCTGGATCGCCTCCAGGATCATCAGCAGGTTGGCACCGGCGGAGAAGTTCTCGCCCTGGTGGTGGATCACCAGCCCGCGAAACTGCTCGGGCCCGATCTCGAGCGCCTTCTCCATGACGTCCTGGATCTTGTCGTCGATGGGGTTGAGCTTGGGCTGGAGGTCCGAGTGGAACTCGACGCAGGCGATGCCGTCGCCGATGTCCACCAGCGAGGCCCCGGCGTTCTCGTAGACCACCGCGCCCTCGCGCTTCTTGATCTCGGACAGCACGAGGAAGCTCGCAGGGCGCGGCTCGGGGACGTACGATTTCGTGTTCGGATCCCAGTACTTCCGGCCGTCGGCCCCCTCGAGGTAGAAACGCTCGTTGCCCGCATCGAGCATCTCGAGCACCCACTTCGCGGGCTCGACGCCCTCGGCCTGCATCCGCTCCACCACGGCGCGAACGCCCAGTGCGTCCCACATCTCGAACGGACCGAGCTCCCAGTTGAACCCCCACTTGAGGGCGTTGTCGATGTCCACGATGGTGTCGGCGATCTCACCGAACCGCCGGGAAGTGTACGCCAGGGTGTCGCGGGTGATCCGCCAGGCGAACGCCCCGGCACGGTCGTCGGCGAACACCACGACCTTGACGCGCTCGCGGACGTCGTGGATGTTCCGGGCCTTGCCGAGCGATGGGTACTTGTACCGTTCCTTGGGCCGGTACTCGCCGGTCTTCCAGTCGATGACCAGCGTGACCTTCTTGCCGTCAGGTTGCTTCTCACGCTTGTAGAAGCCCGCCTTCGCCTTACGGCCCAGCGCCCCGGCCTCGATCATCCGCTGGACGAAGTCGGGCACCGTGAACAGGTCGTGCTCCTCGTCGTCCGGGCACCCCTCGTCGAGGGTCCGCACCACGTGGGCCAGCACGTCGAGGCCGACGAGGTCCACCGTGCCGAACGCCGCACTCTTGGGCCGGCCCAGCGCGGGGCCGGTGATGGCGTCCACCTCGTCCACCTGGTAGTCCATCTCCACCATGGCGCGCATGGTGGCCATGATCCCGTAGACGCCGATCCGGTTCCCGATGAAGTTCGGTGTGTCCTTGCCGTAGACGATCCCCTTGCCCAGACGGAACCGGCCGAAGTCCGCCATGAACTCCAGCACCTCGGGGAGCGTGTCCTTGCAGGGCACCAGCTCCAGGAGCTTCATGTACCGGACGGGGTTGAAGAAGTGGGTCACCAGGAAGTGCTTCCTGAAATCGTCCGAGCGGCCCTCGGCCATGGCGTTGATCGAGAGGCCCGAGGTGTTGGACGAGACGATGGCGCCCGGCTTGCGGACGGCCTCCACCCGCTCGAACACCTGCTGCTTGATGTCGAGCCGCTCCACCACGACCTCGACGATCCAGTCGCACTCGGACAACCTGTCCCAGTCATCCTCGAAGTTCCCGATCTCGATCAGGTCGAGGAACCGCTTGGAGTACAGCGCCGCCGGCTTCGCCTTCTTGATCCCCTCGAGACCCTTGAGCGCGAACTTGTTCCGGAACCGGGGGTCATCCGGCGTCAGCCCGGCCTTTTCGTCCTCCTCCGTGAACTTCGGCGGGACGATGTCGAGCATCAGCACCGGAATCCCGACGTTGGCGAGGTGGGCAGCGATCCCCGACCCCATCACGCCGGCCCCCAGCACGGCCACCTTCCGAATCTCTCGTTTCATCGATCGAACCTCCCCGTTTGGGCGTTTTCCGAACCGTGTTGCCGTGGAACCCTCGTCCGGTCGACCCGGCCCTGGAGGCCCCCCGGCGGAGAGCGGTGAATGAACACTCATTCATTTTCTGCCATGCCGCGGCAAAAAGCAACCCCTCCCCCACCCTTCGCCCGCCCATGTCCCCTGGACACGGCAAGGGCCACGGATCGCTCCGTGGCCCTGTTGTCCAGCGCACCACTGGCGCGGCGTCTACTTTCCGGAGGGCGCCGCCCCGCTCTGGCCGCCGACCTCCTCGATCTCCGCGCTCTTCCTGAGCTCCTCGAGCTTCGCGTTGACCGCCTTGCCGAGATCACGGTTCACGAGGTAGTTCTTGAGCCGGTCCTTGACCTCGTCGAACGGCTTCTTCCCGGCGGGCCGCTTCTCCTCGACCTTGATGACGTGGTAGCCGAACCGGGTCTCCACCACGTTGGAGATCTGACCGGGCTCGAGGGCGAACGCCGCGTCCGCGAACGGCTTGACCATCTGCTCCCGGGTGAAGAACCCGAGGTCGCCCCCGTTCTTGGCGCTGGGCCCCTCGGACAGCTCCTCGGCGAGCTTCGCAAAGTCCTCACCCTTCAGGGCGCGCGCCCGAGCCTGCTCGGCCTTCTCGTGGGCCTTCTTCTTCGTCGCCTCGTCGGCGTCCTGGGGGACCTTGATCAGGATGTGGCGGGCGTGGACCTGCTCGGGGTGGGAGAACATTTTCGGGTTCTCATCGTAGAACTTCTTCGCTTCGGCGTCCGTCACGTGGACCGTCGGCTTGATCTTCGTCTCCACGTAGTCCTGGGCCAGGTCCATGGTCCGGAGCATGTCCGTGAACTGCTCCACCGTCATCCCGCCTGCGGCCAGGGTGGTCACGAACTTGTCCTTTCCCCCCGCCTGCTGCTCGATCTGGGCGATCGACTGCTGAACGCGCTCCTCGTTGGGCTTCAGCCCCGCCTTCTTCGCCGCCTGGGCGAGAAGGACACTGTCGATGACCCGTCCCGTGGCCATCTGGATCAGCTGCTGCTGGTCCGGCTTCTGCCCCATCTGCTGCATCTGCGCCGACAGGTTGCTCATCGCCATGGTGATCTCGGCGGCACGGATCGGCTGCCCGTTGACCTTGAGGACCACGGGGTTCTTCTCCTGAGGGGCCTGGGCAAGGACCGTGGACGCACACACCAGGGCCGTCATCGCTGCCAGTGAAAGAATCCTCTTCATTCTCGCACGCTCCTTCGATCGATGTTCCGGGAGGCCGGGCCCTTGCCGGCCCGCACGGGTGGGTAAGGGGCAGTCTCCAGACCCGGGGAGCTTAGCACAACCGCAGCCGCCCCTCCGAGGTCCGCAGCACCGGGACCGCACCCGACCGATCCCCAACGGTCCCGACCACGGATCGGCCCGACGAACGTGAGGGAGAGCCCGCCCGAAAAAGGGACACTGTTCTTCTGGAATGAAACGCACCACATGAAGAAGGGACACTGCTTTCTCCGGAACGAAACCCACCAGGCGATGCATAGCCGAAGCATGGGACGGTCGCCACCGGGCATCGGTGCCTCGAGGAAAGGGAGTGTCCCCTTTTCTTTCGGCGATGCCGGACTGCACTCCTTCCCTGGCCGTTCGAGTATCCTTGCCCCGTGGCGACGGATGGGGTGACGCTCAGCAGGCTTTCGGGTCGCTGGTGGATCTACCAGCTCGCCGACGGGCACCGGTACGCCACGGACGACGTGCTCGTGGCGTGGGCCGGCACCCGCGCCCGCCCGGAGGCGGCGACGGTGCTCGACCTCGGCGCCGGCGTCGGCTCGGTCGGGCTGATGGCGCTTCTCATCCTTCCTGCGGAGAGCCGTCTCGTCTCGGTGGAGGTCCAGGCGGCCAGTGCCGCGCTGGCCCGCAGAACGCTACGCCACAACGCCCTGGACAGGCGGTGGGAGATCCGCGAGGGCGACCTGCGCGATCCGGCCGTCCTCGGGCCGGGGGAGCGGTTCGACCTCGTGCTGGCCAACCCGCCGTTCCTCCCCGTCTCGGCCGGGTTCCTGCCCCACCACCCCCAGAAGGCCGCGGCGCGGTTCGAGCTCCACGGCGACGTTTTCGACTACTGCAGGACCGCCGCGGCCCACCTGGCACCGGACGGCCGGTTCTGCTTCTGCCACGCCGCGCGGGACCCCCGCCCCGAGCGAGCTGTGGAGGCGGCGGGCCTCGCCCTCATCCAGCGCCGTGACGTGGTGTTCCGGGAGGGCCGCGGCGCCCACCTCGCCCTCTACACCTGCGCCCGCGAGGGCCCACGCCGGGACGCACCGCCGCTGACGGTCCGGGACCGGACAGGACGCCGGACGCCGGAGTACCTCGAGGTCCTGCGGGCCATGAGGATCGTGGCGTGAGCCTGGACTACCGGAAGGCGCTGGCCGGCGAGCGGTTCTGGGACCGGGAGGTCGAGGCCGTCTTCCGGGAGCGCGGCGAACCCGTCGTGGACTGCATCCTCCAGAACCGCGAGGAGGTGATCGCCCTGTGCGAGTTCATCGAGCGGGAGCGGATCCGCTCCTACCTCGAGATCGGAATCTGGACTGGGCGCCTGCTCTCGGCGCTCCACCGGATCTTCCGGTTCGACCTCGTGGCCGCCTGCGACCACCGGTGGGCCGAGACGCTGGGCCTCCCGATCCGGGTTCCTCCGGGCACTCGCACTTTCTGGAGCGACTCGGACTCCCCCGAGTACCGCCGGTGGCGCGAGACACTGGGCCATGTAGACCTCGTGTTCATCGACGCCAATCATGCCCGCTTCGCCGTGGAGCGCGACTTCGAGATGAACCGGGCGTACCCCCACCGGTTTCTGGCATTCCACGACATCCGCGGCACCCGCCCCGGCACCGGCGGCGTCCGCCGTTTCTGGAACGCCCTCCGCAGGGGCCACAAACTCGAGATCGTCCGTCCCCACCACGAGCTCGGCCTGGACCACACCACCATGGGGATCGGCATCTGGCGCGAATAGGCCCGGGCACCGGTACGCCGCCTCACGTCCGGGGCCGGCGGGGATGCCATCCCTGACAGGGGGCCTGTCCCCTTCTCTACTCTCGCCAGCACCCGTTGGGCGCGGGCGTGGCACCATTGTGACGGGCCGGCCACGAGCCGGCCGGGAGGTCACGGATGGGAGGAGACAGGGCGACCGGGGGTTCCCGACCGCTCGTCATCGGGCACAGGGGGTTCCGGGCGCGGTACCCCGAGAACGGCCTGGAGGGCATCCGGGCCGCACTGGACGCCGGTGCGGACGGCGTGGAGCTCGACGTCCGTCCCACTGCCGAGGGGCTGTGGATCTGTCATCACGACCTCCGGCACCGCGGACTTCCGGTGGGCCTCCACAGCTGGCGTGAGCTCGGCCGCTGGGGGGTCACCTCGCTGGAGGCGGTCCTTGCGGCAATCCCCCAGGACCGGTGGCTGTACCTGGAGATCAAGCCACTGGCGACTGCCCGCCTCGAGGCGTGCCTTCCCTCGCTGGCGGCGCTCCTCGCCCGCCGCAGGGGCCGGCTCAGAATCTTGTCGTCCTCCACCGCGGTGCTGCACCGTGTGGAACCGGCAGTTCCGGTGGGCAGACCCTCTCTCGTCATCCGCCGCCCGCACTACCCGGCCATCCCCGGGAGCTGGACCCTCTCGCCGCACCACACCCTCGTGGAACGCCTCCTGCCCACCGGGCGAGAGCTCCACCCGTGGACCGTCAACGCTCCGCGCCGCATCCGGGAACTGGCCGGCCTGGGGATCCCTTCGATCACCACCGACGACCCGAAAAGGGCGCTCCATGTCCTGGAGACGTGGGCAAAAGCGGATGACGCGTGAGGTCCGGGAATCCCGCAGGTCCACCACGTGTTGCGATGGAACGGATGGCCACGGCACCGTACCCCGACTCCCTCCGGGAGCTGCCGCTGCTCGCCGGTCTCGACGAGGCCGCGAGGACCACGGTGATCCACGAGGGCTTCCCGCGCCGTATCCCGCGCGCGGCGGTGCTGTTCTCGGAGGGGGAGCCTGCGGAGGGACTCTGGGCGCTCCTGTCGGGCCGTCTCAAGCTCGTGCGCACCACGCCCCAGGGGCGGGAGCTCGTGCTCCACCTGGTTGAGCCCGGTCAGACGTTTGCCGAGGCCACTCTGACCGGTGCGGCGGTCTACCCCGCAACGGCCGCCTCCCTGGAGCCGTGCGAGCTCTGGTTCTGGCCCCGGGAGCGTCTGCTCGCGCTCCTCGGCGCACAGCCCGGCCTGGCGCTGGCGCTGCTCGGCTCCCTCTCAGCCTGGACCCGGCGGATCCTGACCCGTCTGGAGCTACTCACCCAGCGACGCGTGGAGGAACGTCTCGCCCTCTACCTCCTCGCGCGCCATGGGACACGGCCCGTTCCGCCCGGCTCCACGGTACACCTCGACATCCCCAAGCACCTGCTCGCCGGCCTGCTCGGCACCGGTCCCGAGGTCCTCTCCCGGACGTTCCGCCGCCTGGAGGAGGCCGGCATCCTCGCCATTCGGGGCCGTTCCATCGCCCTCATCGACCCGTCCCGCCTCGAGGACCTCGCCCACGGCGGTTCCTGAGCGCTGGTGTCCGGCCGTTCGGGCCATCCCCGTCTGTTCCCCGGGCCATTCCAGGCTATCCTGTCCCCGTGGACTGGATCGTCACTCCGACGCCCGAGGCGGCGCCCGACCCGTACCGGGCGCTGGGACGCCCGCCGGAAGGGGCGACCGTGGTCGAGCTGCGGGGCGATCTCTACCCGGACGCCGACCCAGCCGGTATCATCGCCGGCTGCCCGCTCCCCGTGCTCTACACGCTCCGATCCACCGCCGAGGGCGGCCGGGGGCCCGACGACCCCTCGGCGCGCCGGTCGCTCCTGGCCCGGGCCCGGGACGCCGGAGCCGCACTGCTCGATCTGGAGGCGGCCCGCGACACCGCCCTCCTGCACGAGCTCGGCCTCAACCCGGCGCAGGTGATCCTCTCGTGGCACGATCCCACGGGGACGCCTGACGATCTCGAGGAGCGGATCCGGACGATGCTCGATACGCCGGCTGGTCTCGTCAAGGTCATCACCACGCCGCGCTCCATCGGCGATCTCTGCCGGACGCTGGAGGCCCAGGTCCGGTTCAACGGCTCCCGCCGCAGGCGGCGCCTCGTGGCGTTCGGCATGGGACCGTTCGGTCTCGCCAGCCGGTACCTCGCGCCGCTGTTCGGACCACGGGTTGCCTACGCCGCCTGGTCGCCGGAGGCCACTGCCGCTCCCGGCCAGGTCGAGCTCGGCCGTCTGAGGGCGGCCATCGGCCACCTCGCCGGCCCGCCGCAGGCGATCCATGCCGTGGTGGGCTCCGACGTGGAGGGAAGCCTCAGCCCCGTCCTCCATGGGGCGGGGTACGCGGCCGCGGGGCTCCACCGGGTGATGCTCCCACTGACCGTCCGGGATGCCGGAACCCTCCGGAGAATCTTCCCAGCGGACAGAGCCGGGGTGATCGAGACCGCCACGGGGGTGCCCGTCGGGGGACTGGCCGTGACCACGCCGTGGAAGGGGGAGGCGCTGGAGCTCGCGGCGGCCTCCAGCCCCCGCGCCCGCCGCGCCGGGGCGGCCAACACGCTGCTCCCCACCCCCCACGGCCCGCTCGCGGAGAACACGGATGCGGACGGCGTCCGCGGCGCCCTCGTCGCCGCCGGGATCGAGCCGGCCGGCGCCGACGCCGTGGTGCAAGGCACGGGCGGCGCGGGTCGGGGCGCGGCCGTTGGGCTCGACCTCGCCGGGGCGCGGGTGTTCCTCCGCGGACGCGACGGCGCCCGGACCCGGCGGATCGCGGAAGCGCTCGGCGTCCTGGCGATGGACCCGGACGAGGCCGCGCCCCGCGGGGCGATCCTCGTCAACGCGACGCCGCTGGGCCAGCGGGAAGATGACCCGCTCCCGTTCGCCCCGGAGGAGATCGCCGCCGCGTCCGCCGTGGTGGACATGGTCTACGGCGGCCCAGCGCCGCTCGCCAGGGCAGCCGCGGATGCCGGCGTACCCTCCATCGACGGTGTCGAGGTTCTGCTCCACCAGGGGCTGGCCCAGTTCGCCGCCATGACGAGGACCGTTCCCCCTCGGACGTCCATGGAGCGGGCTGTCCGGCGGTTCGCGCCGCGTTGAGGGCGGCCGGCCCGGCCCGGGCCGTTCAGGCGATCCCGACGGCCCGGCGCACCCGGTCCATCAGCGGCGCGACGGCCTCGCGGGCCCGGGCCGCACCCCGCTCCAGGATCCCGTCCAGCTCGGCGGGATCGGCCATGAGCTCCTCGTACCGGGCCCGTGCGGCTCCGAACGTCTCGAGGAAGTAGGCGAACAGGCGCTTCTTCATCTCGCCGTACCCGGTCCCGCCCTCGTCGAACGCCCGTTCGATCCACTCCCGGTCGCCCTCCGGGGCGAACAGCCGGAGCAGGGCGTAGAGTGCGCTGCCATCCCGCGGCTTCGGCTCCTCGACGGGAGTCGAGTCGGTGACGATCGACATGATCCGCTTCCGGATCGCCTTCTCCGGCCCGAAGATCTCGATCGTGTTCCCGTACGACTTGCTCATCTTCCGTCCGTCCACCCCGGGGACCACCGCGACCTCCTCGAGGATCAGCGGGTCGGGAAGGGTGAACACCTCCTCGCCGTACGTCGTGTGGAACGCCTGGGCGACGTCGCGGGTCACCTCGAGGTGCTGCTTCTGGTCCTTGCCCACGGGCACGAGCTCGGCGTCGACGATCAGGATGTCCGCCGCCATCAGGACCGGGTAGGCGAACAGCCCGTGGCTCGGGACGATCCCCTGGGCCGTCTTGTCCTTGTACGAGTGGCACCGCTGGAGGAGCCCCATCCCGGTCACCGTGGAGAGGTACCAGGCGAGCTCCGTCACCTCCGGCACGTCGGACTGGCGGTAGACCACCGCGCGGCCCGGGTCGATCCCCAGCGCGAGGAACCCGGCGGCCAGGTGCCGCGTATTCTCCCGCATCGCCTCCGCATCGTGCACCGTGGTCAGTGCATGGAGGTCGGCCAGGAAGTAGTAGCAGTCGTGCTCGTCCTGCAGCCGGACGAACTGCCGGATGGCGCCGAAGTAGTTGCCGATGTGCAGCCGGCCCGACGGCTGCACCCCAGAGAGAACCCGCATCGAGTCACCCTCCCCCGCTCGTGCACGACGGGCCGGCGCGCAGCCACGCCGGCCCGTTTCGCGTTTCGTCTCGTTCCCGCCGTGGGGACGGCGTCAGCAGTCCTCCCCGTCGTCACCGATGGCCTCGACGGGGCACTCCTCCATCGCCTGCTGGCACGCCTCTTCCTCCTCGGCGTTCTCCGGCTGCTTGCAGACGTAGGAATAACCCTCGTCCTCGTTCGCTGCGAAGTTGTTCGGAGCGGTCGTCCGGCACACGTCGCAGTCGATGCAGTTGGAGTCCACGTAGTACTTGCCCGGAACGTTGTCGGGAAGCTTGTCAGTGCAATCGGCCATGGTGCTTTCTCCTTTCCTCCGGTGGTTCCGGAGCCACGTCAGGCGGATGCTAGCACACACTCCGGTGCTGTCAACATCCGCGCCGGCCGCGAGCCCTCCGCCCGCCGCCCGGCAACCGCCGTCAACGGTCCGGACAGTCCACCAGCCGCCACCCGCCGCGGATCGTCGTGTGCTCGCAGTACCCCTTGCCCGTACTGTTCCTTGCCCGTACTGTTCGGCGTGTTGAGGTACTCGAGGATGCTCTCGCACGTCTCGTCGTCCGACGGGACGACCCGGCATACACCTGCGTAGGCGGGGTTCGTCTGACAGCACGCCCCGTCGCCCGAAACAAGACACTCCCCCCAGGTACCCCACTCCCCCACGAGCCCAGGGACGAGCGGAGCGATGTCCCGGTAGGCGCTTCAGAGAACCAAGACCATCACGATTGGGACTGTCCCTCGACCTGGCCGAAACCCCCGCCGAAAAGACGGCGCTCCACCTGGTACCCCCCCCCCCCCCCCCCCCCGGGACCAGCGGAG